>OBAA01000005.1_pt1 | contig 250078 bp, 163 predicted proteins | sample 1475961 | NCBI WGS metagenome assembly OBAA01 (sample SAMEA2579960, study PRJEB22360) | human gut metagenome | biome: human gut; feature: human-associated habitat; material: faeces | place: Denmark | collected 2008/2010 | reverse complement strand
CACAGTTCCGAGATCATGTCATCCTTGACATAACTGGCATAATCCTGCATATACAGCACTCGCCCGAACCGTTCATTGATCTTGAAGCAGTCTTTGGAAAACTCCATGGACTGGGGACAGATCCAATCCTTGAAGCTGCTCCCCTTTTTGGCAAATGCCTTCATATCGAAAGGAAAGCACTGGTGTTCATCTGCCCGAAAGAAATCCCGGAAGATCTGTAACCTCTGTTCCGCATCCAGTTCTTCCCCAATGGAGGACAGCTTGCTCAGATGGGTGATGATATCCGTTCCCACACGTGCAAAATAAGTCCTTGCCTCATCGATGTTCTTTTTATGGACACTGACCGTCAGATACCGTTCCTGATAGATGCTGTTGTTGGTGCCGCTGACCTTGGATAGCAGCATTTCGTTGTATTCCTTTCGGTATTCATCCAGCCCGTCCTCTTTCATTGGCAAAAGAAGGGATGCTTCAAATTCTTCTTTATTGATCTGCCTATTATTTAAAGTGATCTTTGCCGCCGCACCGGAATCTAAGGCATTTAACAGTTCACTGTAATCCAAGAACATTTCCGTCTTATCCTCTTTGCTTGCGATGGCATAGTTGATATCGGAAAACCGGAAGGTCTTGGAAAATTTTGTCCCGGACTGGAATACTCCATCCGGCCAGATCCGCCGGATCGGGATCGCCTGTTGGACAGACCTTGGGACTTTGAATCTCTCTCGGTCCATTTTCAATGCCTGCTGTAAGGTTTTAATCAAACGCACCACTCCTTCCCGTTTTCTTTTTCTGTTTCATCCGTTTCTTTTTTGCCCGCTGTTCCCTTTTTTTCATAAGGGCTGCACCATCCCCCTGGGACTTTTCTCCTAGGGCCAGCGTTTCTTCCATGCAGGCATGGTACAGATCTTCACTTTGGAACAGCAGCCGCTTGGGGTATAAAAATTCAGACTTGATATACGCCCAGGCAAACTGCTCTGCGGTCATGCCATGGTACTGGAAGAACCCGCAGGCTGCGAAAGGCGCAGCGCCTAAGATGCACAGCCACCCGGTCATCTCCTGTCCCACATAGTTTCCCAGACCAAAATAAATCCCTACTGCCACAGCGATGGCGAGCAGGGAAAAAATACACTGGCGCAGGTTCAGTCCCATAAACATGGATTCCTGATAGTTTCGGATCTCTTTATTCATTTTTACTTCCATATGCTTCTATCTCTCTCTTTCTCTTTTCTTTTTTCCTGTCGGTTTCCCCTGTTCTTTTGGAATGTCCAGTCCCCATTGTCTGCAAAATTCTTCCACCCCTTCCCGGTCATACCGGGCGAGTCTTGAAAGGTCAAATGCCACCGGAGTGTAGGTGGAAAATCCTGAATGGGCTTGTCCCGGCAACACCTTTCCCAGCCTGTTCTCTTGAATGAAGGCCAGCTTATCCCTGGTGAAATCACCGCTTACAAATGCCTCCTGGGGCTTCAGCCCGTACCTATCCGGAAGATTCACCGTTAAGTCATCAAATAATTCCAGCTCCCCTTCCCTTTGGCTGTACATCAAAACCGCAAGCCCATTTCCATAAGCGTAGCTGGACACTTTCAGAGTGATCTCTTCCTTACCAAATTCCCAATGGAAAGGCAAGGTATCGCTGCTTTCCTGATTTTCATTTTTTTCATATATTTCTTTGCACATAGTTTTCCTCCTACAATCCCATCATTTCTTTTACGATCCGGTCAGATGCTTTCACCGCACCCACCAGCACCAACAGGTTAAACACCAATTCCCCTACATAGTTCCACACAATGGTCACTGCACTTAAGGACGTATCCCCAATGGCCGGCGGACTGGCAGAATAGACGGAAAAAATGATGCAGGCCAGTGCAATGATCGCCCCTTCCAGACATACCCCTGCATAGGACTTGATAAAGTTCTTTCCCACCGACTGGGAGGGTTCTCCCGCAAAGGTGGAAATAGGGATGGGTGCAATGGCAGTATACATATACAGCTTGAACATCCTTCCATATACCGTAAGGATCATGATAAAAGACAGCACTGTGATCAGAAGGCTTCCCAGCAGCGTCACGATCCACAAGGGAATGGATTCCAGCATGCCTACCGCTTCGATCTTTTCCACGATCTCTGCCGGAAGCTCTGTCACACCCCCGTTTGCCATCCCCGACTGTGCCATGATGGTAGACACGATCCCCTGTACAATGGAAAACAGGGCTGTCATCAATTCCATGCCATACATGATGGCGCCTTGTGCCAGTGCAAACCGGATAAAGGCTTTGAGGGCATGTTCCGGCTTCTTCATGTCTGTAAAGCTGCCACAGGTCTTGACGATCCCGGCTGCAAAAAACAACACCAAAAGCCCATACCCAATGGCGGTCAAAGCCCCGTTGATCCCAGTGATGACACTCCAGATCGTCCCGCCCTTAAAGGATTCCGGGCTTTGGGTAAGGAGCGTCCAGATTTCTGCCAGCTTCTCATTCCAGGTGTTCAGTGCAGAGTTTAGGTTCTGCACGATCCAGTTATCACTCAAACAGTCTCACCTCCTTTGCCGGGGCAGGAAGCTGTCCTCCCTGCCCGCTTCTTTCTCTTCCTGCTACCCAACGATCAGGTCCAGGATCTCTTTTGCAAAGGTGATGATGACACCGCCTGCCAGCGTCAGAAACCCGTTGGCTCTCTGGCTGGGATCATGGCTCTTTAAACTCAACCCTACCTGCACCACACCAAATCCCAGTAAGATCAAGCCGATGGCCCGGATCAGGGAAAAGATAAAGGTGGACAGGTTATTGATGACCGACAGGGGATCTCCGGCTGCAAGCACCGGGATGCCTCCTACCGTCATGGACAACACCAGTGCCACATAAAAGGCAAAGGGATATTTGGGTTCTTTTCCCATACGTTTTAATGTAGTGGCATGGTTTGCTGTCTGGTTCTTTTTCATTTCATTTCTTTTCTTCAATGGCATTCCTCCAATCAAAAAGACTGCTCCCTGCCGAGAAGTTCCTCCGCTGAGAGCAGTTCATAATCATCCAGTCTCCTGGTATCAATGGTGACATCTTCATGGGACAGAGGAGCCTTCGCATAATCATAAGGCGGCGCCCCTCCATCCTCCGTATATTTCACATTCACATGTTTATGCAGATCATATTTCTCATCCAGAATGGGGCGTTCCCCACGCACCAGAAGCACTGCCTTGCGGTTATCCAAAAGGCGTACTTCATCGGGTGTCAAAAGTTCCCTGCCGGACTGCTGGAAATTCACCGAATAGCTGCCACTCCTTCCCTTGGTCTGCCCATAGGTGTTGGTATCCAGTGTTTCTTTCCCCAATAGTTCCGAGACATATTTATGCCCCTCTTTTTCATTGCCTCCCAGATATAAAAACTCATCTGCATTTCCGATGAGGCTTTCCCAGCTGTCCTTAAACAAGGCTTTCATCTGTGCGATGTTCTGGATGATGATGCTGCAGGAAATTGCGCGCGACCGCATGGTTGCCAGAAGCTTATCAAAGTCATCCGGCAGTGCCACGTTTGGCCACTCATCCATGATGCAGTGTACTGGGATGGGCAGTTTTCCATGGTATTTCCGGTCCGCCACATAGTAAAGGGTCTGGAACAGGTTGCTGTAGATCATGCCTACCAGATAATTGAGGCTAGTATCCGCATCCGGGATACAGCAAAACAGCGCCACCTTTTTCTCCCCGATGCTGTAAAGATCCAGTTCATCGGTACAGGTCAGATTGGCGATCTGTTTTAAATTGAACGCAGCCAGACGGACACCTACGGAGATCAAGATAGACTTTGCGGTCTTTCCTGCCGCCTGCTTGTAAATGGCATACTGCTTGACTGCAATGCTTTCCGGATTGCGCATCTCCAAACGTTCAAACAGGATATCTAACGGAGACTGATATTCTTCATCGTCCTCTTTCACTTGGGCAGAACCTAACATTTCCATGATCATGGAGAAGTTCTGTTCCTCCGGCGGCGCTTCATGCAGAAGGTACAGCATAAGTGCCTGCAGCAAGGCAGTCTCACTTTTCTCCCAGAACGGATCCGAGCTTTGCGCCCCCTTTGGGGTGGTATTGCGGATCAGGTTGTTGATGAGCTTTAGCACATCCTTATCATCCCGCACATAAGCAAAGGGATTGTAGCAAAAAGAAGTCTCCGGGTTAATAAGGTCAAACACCCGGACTTCATATCCTTCCCTCTCCAGCAGTCCCCCGGTTTTCCGAAGAAGCTCTCCCTTAGGATCGGTGACCACCATGGAACAGTTGCACTGCATGATGTTGACAACTGCGTATGCCCGGCTTTTTCCCGCACCGGAACCGCCCACCACCAAAACATTTAAGTTTCGTTTGTGCTTATAGCAGTCCAAGCCCATGCGGAAGTTCTGGGTTAAAATCAGATTCTGGGTGTACCGCTTATCCCGGTAACGCTTGCAGATGGAAGCGGCATCGCCCCACTTGGCAGAGCCATGCTCCACCCCTCTTCGATAATTTCTCTTTTGGGAGTAATAAATACCGATGCCTAACGCATAGGCGATTGTGAATGTGAACACACACCGCAGCGTGTACGGTGTATAAGAAATAGAAAAAGGCTGATCCAGTTTTTCGGTCAGCACTTGTAAGATCTGTAACAGATTGCTATCTGGTTTTATGGCACAGGCAGTGATAGCTCCCGCCCACCAGACAACGGGCAGAAACAGCACCCACACCCAAAGGTCCGCACGTTTCCATGCTACCTCTGCACTCTTCGCTCCTTCTTCGCTTTTTCACGCTTTGGCACTTCGTTTGCTGGTCCGTCTATCCTATGAAAAGAATCCTCTCCGGGGATCAGGGCAAGGCTTCTCCCGTTCTCCCAGTGCATGTGTATCTGTCCGGCATCGTCAATAAACTCCACCGTTCCCTGTAATCCCGGCGACATCCCCGGCTCATCCATAAAGTCCAGGCAGAGCCTTGTTCCTTTGGGATACCGCATTCGTAATTGTTCCACTTGTTTTTGATCATATATCCTCATAGACATCCCTCCCTTCTGCTACCAGAAGAAGTGCCTGCTGGCGTTTGGTTTCATGACCTTTAAGATCACGCTGTCAATGCCATCACTGTACCTGCCCATGGCCAGATACTTGTCCCGCAGCCGGTTGAGGGCATTGCGAAGTTCCCTCTGTTCCTCTGTGGTGATGGGAAGCCTTTTCTCGGAAAGCTCATAGGCTCGGACTTTCTGCAGCATGGCTTCTGTTTCCGGGTGAATCATTCCCCTCTGGCTCTGTGCTGTCAGTTCATCTTTGAGTGCCACCGTAAACATATTTTTCATGATGTTATCCGTTTTCAAATAGTAATCTGCCATCCTTGTTCCCTCCTGTCTTTGTTACACCCAACATACCACAAGACCTTCTCAATAGCTATCCCTACTGCCAAACTTTTTCAGAACTTATCGTTCCGGCTGTTTCTCTTTTTTCTCCTTCTTCGCTGGCTGCTTAGACGGTTCCTCAAAGGAAAAGGCATCCTTGGAAAAGGTCTGCTCCTGTTCCCCGAAATTCCGTTCCATATGGTTGCGGATAGTATATGCCGCCTGCCGGACATCATTTAAAAATCCCCGCAGTTCCTGTGGATCTTTCTGTCCGTTTTCCTGCATCTCTGCCACTTTTCCAAACTGGAAGCCGGACACTTCTGCCCCATACCGCTTGCCGATCACATAAGCGGCGCAGTATGCCTGGGCATTCACCTTCTTCCTTGCATAGTTCCCATCGTGCTGATCCAGGGCGGCACAGGCCAGTTCCCGGTTCACTGCATGGAATGTTGTATGCTCATCCATCCCGTTTCGCACATAGACGGTGCGCTGTTTCGGGATATACTGTGCCTGAATGCCCTCCGGCAGATTGTCTGCGATCTGCATCCGCACTGGCTGATCCTTTAAGACTGCCTGGATCAGTTCTTCCATGGAACGCTGTGGACGTTCCTCCAGCGGTTTTCCAGACATCTGGCTGATGTCAAACCCTTTGCCGATGGCATAGCCTGTCCGCATCTCCCCGTCTTTTTCATATTCCGTACTGACCATATAGGTGTAGCCATGCACCCCGGATTTGGGAGAACGGTGTTCTTTTTTCCAGTAATCATAGGATTTTACCATTGTTGCCTGTGGATTCTGTCCGTAGATAAGCAGAAGGTTCGGGGTTTTCTGGGTATTACATTGTGCCATAAAATCTAAAAATCCCTTTAAAGAGTCCCCGTTTTGGAACACCGCCTGTGCCTGGGCATCTACCTCTGCCCACACCTCTTCCCTCTGCTGTTTTTTCATGGCTGCGTATTCTTCTTTTGATAACTGCTGTTGTGGAGTTTTTTCTTCCCCTGCTCCACCAGGGATCATATTCGTTAAATCCATAGCCTTACCTGCCTTTCACTTTTTTCTTCTTTCGCTGCTGGTTTCTCGGTTTTCGCCGACTCTTCTGTGTCTGCCTGCGCTGTTTCTGCTCGGCTTCGATCTTCTTTAATTCCTGCCGGACAGAAGGTTTCTCCCCTTTCCAGCTAGTTTCCTGCCCGGAAAAAGAACCGCTGCTGTGCGAGGAAGGTCCGGACAGATTCCCTGCCTTCTCCGCCTGGGTAAAATTTTCTCCTGAAGGAGAGCCTTCCCCTACCTCAAACAGACGCTCTTCTTCATTCAGCTCAAACTCAATGGTGCCTTCCGGCAATACCACCGTTTCGGTTTTCACCGGATGCTCTTCTTTTGCTTCAGTTTTCTCGGTAAATTCTGCATCGATCACACGCCCTGTTTCCCGTACTGGTGCCTGTTCCACAACCGCTTCTCCGGCTTCGGATTTTACAAAGTCCAGATTCATCTTGTCCAGCACCCTGTTCACCTTCGCTGCATCATCGGAAAACACCATGATCTCAGAAAACTGTGGGTTCTTCTTATCCCGGATGACTACATACAAAAGCCCCCTGGATCTGGCTTCCCCTGCAAACTCCCGCAGCCTGTCATGGGGAATGGTGAAAAATTTCATGGCCCGCTGTTCCTTTAACATCCGAAGCAGGCTGGTCTTCCCCCTGGTCTTTTTCTGGTCCTTCAGCACCGCTACGATCAGCACCGCCAGATTCTTTGCAATGCTCCCGCTGATCCGCAGGGTGTGTTCCATCCCTTCCATGGAATACCGGACGATCTGATCTGCCGCATCACCGCCATAGTTCATACGCACTCACCTCCTTACCGCTTCCGTTCTTCTTCCCTTCGTTGTTTCCCGGACGTTTCCTGTGCCAGTTCCTGTTCCTTTGCCCTCCTGAATCGTTCTTCCATCTCTTTCGACTGGACTTCGATCTGCTGGCTGAAACGGATCTTTTTCCGAAGTTCTTTTAATTCCCTGTTGATCTCCTGAATGCGCATACCACCTGCTTCTTTTCGGTATAGCGTCCTTCGTTCCTTTATCAAGGAAAGAACCTGTTCCTCCAAAGGTTTCCGGTATGCAGCCAGCTCTTCCCTGGTATTGATCCCTTCTTTTTGCAAAAATTCCATCTGCCGGATGCGAAGATCCAACCTCCGGATGTCTGAACGTACTGCATAGGGAATCCGCTTCGGTTTTTTGGGAAATATGCCCATCTGGTATAGATACGCATAGTAAAGTTTCTGCAATCCTGTAAGGTTCCTCTTTGGGAACTGCATCTGTGGTTTTCCATAGATCTGTTGGATTTTCGGACGTAAAATCTTCTCCCGGATTTCCGTCTCCCCATATCCTTTTCCCAAGGAACGCAGACGGACATATCTCTCCATATCCGGTGTCTTTAATGCCGGATACTTCCGGTTCAGCTTCCAGGTATAACCCCGCTTCTCCATTTCTTTTACAAACTGACTCCAGGAAAAGCTCACACCAATAGCTTCCCGGATATCCATGCGGATGGCAGTCCTCCAGGTAGGTTTCCCTTCCGCTTCTGCTTTCCACTGGGCATAATGCATGGCTTTCCCCTGATTCGTCTGGATCACGGAAAGACCGTATTTCCTGCATAAGTCATCTGAAATCCGGCGCACTTCGGTAAAATAACTTTTGGCATTGCTGTGGTATTTCTTCCCATCCGCCATGCGCACCGAATTCCATACCAGATGGTTGTGATAATGACTGGTATTCAAATGGGTCGTGATCACCACCTCATACTGCCCTTTCAATAACTGCTCTGCCAGTTCCTGTCCGATCAGATGTGCCAGTTCGGGGGATACCTCCCCTTCTGCAAAACTCTGTACCAGATGGTATCCCTGCACCCCGTCTTTCTTATGGAACCGTTCTTTGGTCTTTACCATGTCTGCATAGGCAGTTTCACAGGTACACCCCATGGCATCCTCAAAAATGGTTTTCTCTGTTTTTTCCCGGTTTAGGGCATAATCAATGGCTTCTTCTAAAGAGCCGGCGCTCTTGGTGGTCTTCGTCCGGTCCTTCACATAATCAATGGAACGGTCCAGGCGGTGGACGGGGAGGACGCTGGTATATGCCATCTACCATTCCTCTTTCACCAGACGCCAGGTCTCTTTGGAGATCCGCAGCATTTCCTGTACGCTGGCTTCCCCTGCCATTCCAGTACCATTGGCGACATGGGCCAGCTGGTTGGCATTGTTACAAAGCCCCGCAATCTTCCGAAGAAGTTCTGCATGATGCTCACAGGGCTTTGTCTGGAGCTGTGCGCCTAAGATCAGGGAACGTAAAAATTCCTCCCTGCTTAGTCCACTCTTTGCCACCTGTCCGTCCAGATGCCGAAGTTCCTTTGCATTCAACCGTACCGGAACCACATGGTTTCGTTTTCTCATCCGACCACCTACCTTTCCTTCTTTTCTGCTGTTTCTAAGGGATACACCTGAATCCCCCGGCGTTCCATCTGACGGAGGAATTCCCCGGTCTCCCAGACCTGCCCATTCACATCTACCTGCTTCCCATCCACAAAGCGGCAGATACCAATCTCTTTCGTTCCGTCCTCTGCCATCATGCAAAGGCTTTCTCCATCCAAAAGGGAGAACCTTTCTCTCCCTTCCCGATCCCGGAAATGGATTGTTTTTGGTTCTCCCTCCTTTTGTCTGCGCATCCGTTCCATCTGCTGATCTTCCTGCTTTCCGGCAACTACACAGCACATCATCCCAATGCCAAAGGCTGTGCCTGCCACTGCTCCCAGAGCCATTCCTGCAAAAAACATTTCTCTTCTCTCCTTTCTCGACTGCCGGGGGATTGGGGTTCTCCCCAAAGTGCGTTTGGATATCCAAACGCTATGCTTGCAAAACCAGTTCCACCGATTTCCATCAAATCCCCCATGCAAAATCGATTATGATTCCTTTTCTTTGATCTTGATCAATCCATCCAAGGTGGTGCAGATGATATGCAGTCGGTCTGCTGTACTGATATCGGTATTCATGGTTCCGGTAACCTCTTTGCCACAGACCACTACCATCCGGCACCGTTTTAAGATCAAATGGGACATCCGGTTATATGCCTGTTGATCTTCCGCTTCCCCTTCATCCAAAAATGGCAGAAACCCAAACCTCGGACAAATGGGTACATACCCCAGTTCATAAATCTTCCGGCAGTATCTCTGCACCTTCACCCTGCTTTCCTCTGCCGGACAGCACACATACGCCATCGCCTGTTCCATCGCCTCACCTCCTATCGCATCGGTTCCTTTTTCTTTGTGCTTTCTGTTTTCACTTCAAAACTCACATCCATCGTGCTTTCATCAAATTCATCATCAAAGCCACCGTCGGCATACAGAATCTCTACCCGTTCTACCGCTTCTTCCCTGGAATGTGCAGGGATGGATTTTCGGATGGTACAACTTTTTCGGATTTCGATTTCAAATACCTTTTCTGATTCCCGTTCCACTGCTTCATACTGAACAGACTGAATATCATATTCACTGGTCCCTGGGCCATACATCCGACATCCTCTTTCCGCTTCTTCTTTGCTGGACGCCTTCACCGCAACGGTCTTTTCACGCACTTCCCGAATGGTCACATCATAGACTTTGTCCATAAGCCCCCTTTCCTGCATCCGGGTGGATGCACCTTTCTTCTTCTGAAATAAATTTGGACATCCATATGGATGCCCTTGCTATTTCTCGCTTTCTTCTTTTTCTTTTGCTTCCAGTGCAAACTTCACCCGGTCACTGCCCAGCTTATAATAAGCATCCGTCACCTCGATTCCCACTGCCTCATATCCTTCCTCTACGGCTGCAAGGATAGTGGTCCCTGCTCCGGCAAAGGGGTCTAAGATTCTTCCACCTGGCTCACAGATCTGGATCACATCTTTCATAAGCTGCAAAGGCTTCTCTGTCACATGGATACGGTTCTGGGGATTTCCATAGCGGAACACACCGGGAAGACAAGACACCGGACGACTGATCGGCATTGGTCCGTTACTGCCCCACACAATATACTCAGCCTGCTGGCGGAAACGCCCTTTTTGCGGACGGGAGTTCCCTTTATCCCACACCGCTGTACCCCTCCAGATCCAGCCTGCCCACTGAAGGGCATCGGTAATGGACGGGTATTGTCTCCAGTCAATAAACAGACAGATCGGCGCACCGATCTTGCAGGCTTTCCGCACATCGTAAAGCCACTCTGCCATCCAGTGTGTCCAGGAACGCTGATCTTTGTTATCCCCATCAAAATCTGGCAAGGCATTTTCAGCCTTCATACTGCTGTATTTCTGATTGGTGGTACGGTTTCTTTCATTCTGCTTCGTTCCCCCGGACGCATAGGGCGGATCGGTGATCACTGCATCAAAAATTCCCGGCTGAAATGCCTTCACCAGTTTCAGCGTATCTCCATGCAGGATCGTCCACTTCTCCCCTCCGGTATATTCCTCCGGGTATGTTCCTTCTTTCAACAAATTCCCTAATTGCAGGGTATTTTCCATAGGCATCATCCTTTCTTATCAGCGCTGTGGCTGTTTCTTCTGTTTTACTTTTTTCTTACTTTCATTTACTTTACGAACGGAATCACCTCCTCTAAAAACCAACAGTTCTTGTGTCTGGTTCTCCACACTCCGGTTTGGCAGAACGTTCCCACTTACCAATACTTTCCCACATACATTTCCATAAACCTGGCTATCGGCAAGGATCAAAGGTGCATATCCCGTTTTCCATGATGCAACAACCTGTGCATTTCCTTGAATTCTAGCCCTGTCCCAAATCTCACCACTCTGGATACGGCAAGCTCCCTCTGCGACACTTGTTTGATACATTACTGCGTTTCCCGTAACTAATGCATTTCCCTTGGCAAGAGACTCCTGAAACAACACTGCACTTCTTTCCACAACCGCATGTTCACAACAGATTGCCTGGTCATAGATCCAGCAGGTTCCTTCCTGAGAAAGATTTTGCTCATGTTCCACAAATCCTCCCCAAGCTCCTTTGTGAACCTCTTCATTGATATCTGCCAACGCCCGGATTCTATGGAGCCATGGAAATTGCGGATGGGCCAGGGATGTGATTTCATATTTCTTCTGCATTTCGCATTGGACTTCTTTTTGAGAGAACTTTTCTTTTGTATCTACTGAAAAATCAAGAACGCCTTCCCCTTCCTCTACGGAGTGACTGCGAAGACGAGGGGTATCAAAGATTCCCATTTCGTACTGCATGCTGAGAAAATTCTGGATTGCTTCCAATTCCTGCGATGTCAGAGGTACTTTTAATGCAAGGCTGGCACAAACATACAGACCATCTTGCTCTTTTTTCACCTGGATATCGAGGTTCTCTATCTTTTCTTTTACAGAATCATCCGCACCATAGCGTTCCATCAAATTGAACGGTGCCGCCTTTTTTCTGTAATACAATTTTTCCTGTTCCAATGCCTCCTGTACCGTTGTTTCATAAAGGAGAAGGTCGGCTTTTTTCAAAGCTATCACTTCCCCTTCTTCTGTAACAAACCATCCATTCACAGGACTCCATAATTGCAGTCTTTTCTCCATGCATCCTCCTTTATCATTGGCTGTACTTCATCGGCATTCTTCCTTCCCACGTTTCTTTGGCGGCTTGGTGGCTTTCTGAAAATCTTCGCTCAGTTCCGTCTCTACATATTCACTGATGATATAAAGAGCCTGATAATAGTTCTCTGATTTTTGGACACGTGCAATCATTTCTTTTGCCTCTTGTCCCTGCCCATTTGCCTGAAGCAGTTTATTTGCCCTTGCCAGAATGGAAAACACATTTCCATCCTGTCCCACAAGCTGCATCCTCGGACGTCTCATTTCCGTTCCCTTCTGTTGATAATCGGGATCACTGATCTGAATTTCATAGTCATCGCTCTGCCAAAAATGAACATAGATTTCTCCATTTCCGACTTGGATTTCCTGCTGTTCAAACCCTTCTCCCCATCCGTCACTATACTGCCCGGTAATATATTCATACAGTTCTTTTGTTTCCGGCTGTTCTAAAAATGTAGTTAATTCCAAAGTGGTACATCCATACAAAACACCATCCTTTTGTTTCACAGAAGGGACTGCACGGATGACGTTCTCTTTGATGGCTGCACTGCCATGAAAATAATCCATTAAATTGCAGGGCTTTCCTTCCTCATTTCCAATGGCATTGTATTTTTCGATTGCTTCTTTGATCTCTGATTCATACTGTGACAAGTCTGCCCCTTCCAATGGCAGTCCCTCATAAACATCGTACTCATATTCCCCCTCTTCCCACTGCCTTTCCAATTCTCTGGATGTGAAATTCCCTGTCAGTGGTGTCAACAATTCTATTTTTATGTTATCTTCCATTCGCTTCACCTCCCACGTTCTCTTCGCTGTTTCTGCTGTTTTTCCCACGCCTGCTTTGCCAGGTCTCCATAATCAGCTCCCTCTATTGGGGGCAGGTTGCTGAAAACAGCATATTCTTTTTCATAGTGTTCTTTTATCTGTTCACATGCCCAACGTCCGGCAAAATCATTGTCAGTACAGATTTCTATCTCCGTCACCTCTGGATGCTGCTTCAAAAAATGTTCCAATGCATCTGGAATTTTCATCTTTCTGACATTCTGCCCGGTTCCTTCCTTCGGTGCGGCAACACCGCCCAAAGACAGGCGGTATTTATCCGCATTTCCTTCCAGCGTCATATGAGCCAGGGCATCAATGCAGGCTTCATATACTACCACCCGGCAGCTTTTCCCAAGAGGCGGAACACAAAAGCTGTATCGCTTTTCACTGCCTTCCTGTTCCATTCGGAAGCTCTTTCCCTGGTTGTCATAGATTCCCCGCAGAAACGCATACCTTGCCTCTCCCCGTTCATCCATACCAACAAAAACAGCGTTATGGTAGGGGGCACTCTCATACAGGATTCCAAGCTGCACACAGTAATCCAGTACATCATCCCCAATTCCCCTTTGGTTCAAATATCTCCGTACCCGGTAAAAGCTGTCATTGGGCAGAGGCAGGGCAAAGGGCTTCTTTTTTTGCGCTGGTTCTTCTCTGGGAACATACACAGGCGTCTGCTCACACAAGGCTTTCACTGCTTCCGTATATCCCATACCATCGACCTGCATCAAAAACCGGAGGGCTGACATTCCTCCGATATCCCTGGACTTCCAATGCCATTTGCTGGTAATCTCATTGATCTTAAAACTGTCATGATCCTGAAGCTGCCATTCGTTTCTTGTCCGTGTTTTTTTCAGTCTCCCCGGCTGATATGTCTGCAAATACTCATATGCCCGTACCTGCTTGGCTGCCTGGTATTCTTCTTCTGTAACCCAAGCCATCAGATCACCGCATTACGGAGCTGTTCTGCCTTATCGGTGCGCTCCCATGGCAGTTCCTTTCTTCCAAAATGCCCAAAGGCTGCTATCTGCCGGAAAATAGGACGGGTAAGACGAAGCGTATCTACGATCTGCTTTGGTGTCAGTCCAAACACCAAGGGGATCGCCAGTTCCAGACAGTCATCCGCACACACTTTTCCTGTGCCAAACGTATCCACCTGCACCATAACAGGCTGGGCAACACCGATGGCGTAGGCAAGGGAAACCTGGCATCTGCTGGCAAGTCCGGCAGCGACCAAGTTTTTTGCAATATACCTTGCCATATATGCCCCGGAACGATCCACTTTTGAACAATCCTTCCCGGAAAATGCCCCGCCGCCATGGGGAACGATACTGCCATAGCTGTCTACCATCAGTTTTCTTCCTGTCAGTCCCGTATCTGCATCCATGCCTCCACAGACAAAACGTCCGGATGGATTGATAAGGATCTTGGTATCGTCATCCGGCGGAAGAAGACGAAGTGCCGGAAGAAGCACCTTTTTTCGGATCTCTGCTTCCAGTTTCTTCAGATTCTTATCTTCCGCATGCTGGCAGGACACTACTACACTATCCAGTCGAACAGGCTTCCCATTTTCATACTCTACGGTCACTTGGGCTTTCCCATCTGGTAAGATCCCCTGAATATAAGAGCTTTGTCGGCAGGCAGATAATTCCCGAACAATCCGATTGGCCAACACCACGGGCATAGGCATGAGCTGTTTCGTTTCATCGCAGGCATATCCGATCATAACACCCTGATCCCCGGCTCCTTGAAACCAATCCATTTGATTGTCAAACACTCCTTCCCTTTTTTCTTTGGATTCTCTGACCGCATTGGCAATATCAGGACTCTGCTGATGGACAAAGGTATCCATGGAAACCCCTTCGCTGGAATATCCCACTTCAGACAATACTTTCCGTATTACACCAAATACATCCGGTTCATAGGCGCTGGTGATCTCTCCTGCCACAATGACAGTTCCCTTCGTGGCAAGCACTTCGCAGGCCACCTTGGCGTTTTCATCATTTTTCAAACACACATCTAAAATCGCATCTGCGATCTGGTCGCACACTTTGTCCGGGTGTCCTTCTGTCACTGCTTCCGCTGTATAAAATTTTCTCATACGAATTTCCTCTCTTTCATGCAAAAAGCAGGATACCTTCCTTTTTACGGGAACATATCCTGCCTGGTTTCTTTATTATTTTGTTTTCATTTTCTGTATTATCATGAACATGATAAAAGAAAAACTCCCCAGATAAACTGGGGAGCCTCCAGAAGCTATACCTTACGGTCCTACGGCTTCGTTTAAACATTTATAATACCCACTGTATCTTGATTACTCAAGTGTGGGACTTAATTGTATTTCTTATTCGCCTGCTTGTTCTAAAACCATACTCTCAACTGTTTTACTAACATAAAAACCATTCTGTCTCATCTCAGACAAAAGCGGACGAACTTCTTCTATGATTCCCTGGTGTTTTGCCTTTACCAAAACACCCAGCGTCCCTGTAACAGTAAGACCCAAATATTTAGCAGTCTTCTTTGCAGCATTGTCATCCAAAATCACCAAGTCTGCATTCCGTTCCTGGGCAAGAATCATTACTTCTACTTCTCCGTCATGGAGTTTCGCTTTATACATTTTCTTTTCACCATGATCCTTAATTTGTTCTACATGAACCCACGCTCCTGCTGACTTAATTTGAACACAGGCAGAATCATCCTTCGCAGTCACTTCTCTAAATACTGCTGACGGAATTATAATTTCCTCATACATCTCTTTCAGAATATTTAATTTACCAATCCCGCAAAGAACAATCAGAGGTGTCGAATTGACAATCACTTTACGCATGCCCTAATTCCTCCAAGAATTCTTCCTTGTCATCAAACTGGAAGATAGAAATTTCATTCTGTCCTAAATATTTTATAAATTCTTCTTCTGTCATTCCGGCAATCTGTGAACAATATCCAATAGATACTCCATTCTGTTTGTAAAAACCTAATGCTACATATCGCCTTGCAAACTGGTTCGCTTGCTCTCTGCTCATTTTTGTATCGAAAAGGACTTCATCTGGTACACTAAATGCTATCTGGCACATCATCATCCCTCCTGACTATTTTCATTTCAGAACACTTTTTACCTTTACAGTTTACCACATTTAGCAAAAAATAGCCACTATAAATCTTTTTCCCTCTTATGGCAATCTTGATTTTTCTGATAGTTGGACGCTACATCCAGAGAGCTGCAAAAGTTCCCATCTTTGAACACTTTTTAGGTTATCGTTCTGTCTTTTGCTTGAGATTGCGTCTCACATTCCGCACTTTTCAGGTACTTTCAAACACTCCCTAGAATATACGGTTCCAGAAAGCCACCAAAGAGCTGAAAAAGCACCTACCTTTGAACACTTCCGTCATACTACAAGATTACACAAGCTGCCACGACCTGTTGCACATCCCTTAACTTTGAACACTTTTTGTTCCGTATCGCCACTTTCCAGCTTCCACCTTGTCTCACATTCTGCACTTTTTGGGTACTTTTGAACACTTTCGGCAGAAGATTTTTCAGAGCACCCCAGGATACCTCCAGAGAGCTGAAGAAAGTACCCATCTTTGAACACTTTTCACCTTTCCGGTTCTGTTTTTACTGCCACAAGGATGTTCCGGGCTTCCTTCCACTCATAAGAACAGGTTACCAGCGTCAGAGTTGTCTCACAACCTGCACCAGTTATCCCTGTTTCAAACAGCGACAGTGCTTTCGCCTGTGCTGTATAAGCCTCCAGCTCCTGCACACTCCGAAAAGATGTCCTCTGGAAGTCGAACATGGACACATCAGCTTTCAATACCGCCGCTATCCGGTACTCTTCCATCCCTTCCGGTGTCTGAAAGAACACCCTTGGATGTGCTTTCCAGTAATCATAGGAGGCGTAGCGGTCCAGATTCCCAAACATCGCTCCGCTGTTCATGTTGTGACCGTAGATAGTCAGATTCTTTGATTCTCCCAAAATACAGTCTGCCTGGAGGAACAAACTCCCATTGATGTCGTAGTTTCCCCGGTAATCTCTTCGCAGATAATACTCCGGATCTTCCCGGCTGCTCTGCATGACCGGATAATCAATCCCAACCTCCGGGATCGTAAGCCAGCCCCGAACATCCGGATACTGGTGCTGGAGAGATCGAAGGTCAATGACAGACACCTCCGGTTCTCTTCCAGCCTGTTCATCCTTTTGTCCTTGAGAGCCCCCGCCCGGAGGGAGCTCCTCCGGGAAGCAGGTTTTTAACTCTTCCACCAGTTCCCGATTCTGCCTGGGAATCGCCACATAATCATGATAAAGCAGTGCCGCATTGAGGATACAGACAGCACACAAGACTGCCTGCAGCATCCACAGCTTATTCTTCTTTCTTCGCTTCATCTGCTTTTTTATGTTTCTTCTTATAGAGCATGGTTGCCATGAGTCCGGCTGCTGACACACCTAAAAGTGTAAACAGAAGGATTGGTTTCCAGTAGTCATCTCCCGTCTGCGGCACACCCGGAGTTTCCGGTGTCCTTGCATCCTTCATCTCCACCTTTTGGACTTCCATGGTATCTTCCAGTGTAAACTTCACATCTTCTGCGATCTCATAGCCTTCCGGCGCTGTGATCTCACGCAGAATCAGTTCTTCCCCTACCGGAAGTTTCTCTACCAGATGCGGTTTCCCATCTGTTACCCACTCTTCCAGAATCTCACCATCTTTATTTAAGATCTGCAGCTTCGCTCCTTCCAGTTCTTCTCCTGTAGTGATATCTGTCTTGGAGATTTCCACTTTGGAATAGGTATCCTTCATTTCCACCTTGGTCACACTGCCATCTTCCTTTACTTCAAACTCCATATCTTCCGCAGACACATACCCTTCTGCATAAGGCGGCAGCTCTTCATGGAGCGTATACGTTCCCTCCGGCAGTCCATAGACTACGTGCGGTTCTTTTGTGCTGATCCACTCCTCTACAATGTTGCCATCCTGGTCGATGATCTGAAGCTTCGCCCCTTCCAGTTCTTCCCCGGTTGTGGCATCGGTTTTTGTAAACTGGCTTTCTGTTGGCTGATTCTCCACTTCTTTTGTCAGCTTGATTTCTGCAAGATTCTGGTCTGTGTAAGAGGCATCGATCTCCCAGATTTCCTCATTTGGAAGATATCCCGGTTTTCTCACTTCCTCTTTCACATAATATTTCCCATGATAGAGGTCACTGTCAAAGGTAAGCTGCCCCTTCTCATCCGTTGCTTTCTTCTCCAACAGCGTATCTTTTTCCACTAAGACTTCACCTTGCTGGGATAAGATATCCTCTCTTGCATACAGTCCGAAAATCACGCCTTCCAGTTTCTCTTCTGTGACTGCATCTTTTTTCTCTACAGAGATCGAAATTTTCTGTCTTTCATTTTTATAGGCAACCCCTTCATAAACAACTGCCTGGGTATCATCCTTTGCGGTCAGGGTAAATTCCTTCTGTTCCGGGTTCAGTACGAAATGATTGCCTGCCACCGTTTCTTTCAGATAATAAGAGCCCAATGGAAGATTGTTCACCACTGCTTTTCCTTCTTTATCTGTGACCAGGGTTGCCACCAGATCATCTTTCTCATAACGGATGACTGGATTCCCCTGTTCATCTTTCGCACCGTCTGGAGCATAAATGGTGTCCTTGGCATATAGTTCAAAAGTTGCCCCTTCCACACCGGATTCTTCATAGACAAAGTCATGGAACACCCCGGTATCGGTATCCTCTCCGGTCACTGCATCTTTGATCTTTCCGGCCAGTCTTTTTGCCTTTGCAAACAGGGAATCTTCCTTCACCTCTACAGGCTGTTCCCCTGTTTTCGTCAATGTCAGACTTCCCACCTGCTCATCGTTTGGCTGCTCGATTTCCACGATAACTGCCCCGGTATCCGGATCGATCTGATGGGCAGTATCTGAGGAAACAGTGATCACAATTCCCTCTTTGGCGTTCTCTTTGTAACTACCTTTTCCGGTCACTTCTAGTGGAGAAATCACAGATTCCCCTTCGTACAAGGACATTTCATACCCCTGTCTTACAAATCCTTCCGGCGCTTTCACTTCTTCAATCCGATAGGTAGAACATTTCAGTTCTTCCGGCGTGACCAGATAGCCTTCCTCATTGGTCTTGAAAATGCTGATCTGCTCTTTCTTCGGATAAAATACCGTTTGCTCTACATATTCCTCTTTTTCCATGTCAAAGATTTTATAGGAAGCGCCTGCCTTCAAGACCGGATTTCCTGTCTGTGCATCCTTTTTCACAATCTTTAATAAAAATTCAAACGGACGGTCATCGAACACTCTCCATACCATCGGCTCTCTGCTGTCCTCATCTACCTTTACCAAAAACGGATCGATGGCTTTCAAATTCTCCGGTACGGTGCTTTCCTCTACCACATAAAGACCATACGGAAGTTCTGGGCTAAGGGCATATCCCTTTTTGTCGGTAATCAGTTCCGGGACCGGGACAGCCTTGCCATCCACATAGGTCACTGCCACCTCTTCCTTACTGAAATCATATCCCCGGAAATCTTCCGCAGTAAACTGATCCCCATTGGACGGCTGTAATTCTCCACTCTTTACTTTGGAAAGGCTGCTGACCAGATACACCTGAAAACCAGCCCCTTCCACAAGGTCTGTTTCTGTCTGGTCTCCATCTTCGCTGATCTTAATGAGCTGGAACGCCTGCTTTTTCACCTGTTCCTGTACCGTCAGATTCCTGGTTACCTCTGCCACTTCCTGACCTTCATAGGTAAGGTCCACGTCATATTCCGTGGTATCTACTGTATAACCTTCCGGCGGAGTGATCTCTTTTACATACATTTTTCCCAGGTACAGTTCAGAAAAATCTAAAGTACTATCTTCCTTGATCACGCCCTGTGCGATGAGGCTGTCTTTTTTGAACAGAACCCCCGTCTTTCCATCCGGATGGACGATATCCTCTCTGGCATACAGACCATACACGGCTCCTGCAAGGGAGCTATCTCCCTGTGGCAGAAAGTCCTGTGTCTCCTTATCAATTTTTTTGATATGGACAGCACCTTTTACCCTCTCATCCGTTGCTGAGATGTTGACCGTCTTTCCGGCTTCCACATCCACCTTATGGATCACATCACTCTGTACATACTTGTCCGGAGCCTTGATCTCCTTCACATATACGGTTTTGATGGCTGCCTCAAAATAATCGCTGACTGCTTTTCCATCTTCCCCAGTGACTGGCATTTCCATCAAAAGATGCTCACACTTGCTGTCTGTATAAATGCCATAGACTGCACCATCCAATGGGTTCTTGGTATCTGCATCTTTTTTGAGAAGTTCAATCCTTGTCATTTCCATCCAGTCTACCGTAAAACTTACCGGATTGGCTTTCTCCGATTCAAAGACTCCAATGTCCTGATTGCTGTTTCCTGTGGATAATACCAGTGTTCTCCAGGTTTCCCCTACAGAACCATGCAGCTCCCCAGAGGAATAGGTTCCGGTATGAAGCATTGGGGCAGTCAAATAAAAGGTATCCCCGCCATAGATCTTCAGCGCACCATTCTCTGCGGAAGTTCCCTTTGTCTTGTTATAAATGGTGATGTCTTTTGGTACATGGACTGAAATGTAGTTTCGGTGATCCCCGGACAATGTGATATCCGGTGTTTTCTGTACATTTCCATTTCGGACTGCTTTTACAGAAGTCTTGGAAAGAGAAATTTCCCCCTTCGGCGGCTCTTCCATAGCAAACAGGTGGTCAATATAGGCAATCACGCCTGCGTTTACCAGATCTTCATACTTACATCCTGTAAATCCTGCCTCACCTGCATAGGCATAGCTGGCTGCGATGTGGGTATATACATATTTCTCTTCTGCACTTTTCCCAGACAAATAACTGCCTGTAATATCCCCGGCGCCGCCATAACCATAATACAGCACCTTCTGCAAGTTCTTATTGCTGTCCAGTACCTGTGCCACATAGTCACCACTGGGCGGTGAGGAACGATGGGATTCCAGACAGTAAGCGATCTTTCCATTGACCGTAAACCAGCAGGTTAAGTAATTTCCAATATAACTTGGATAATAGATGGTCTCCCCTTTTTCCAGATGTACGGTTTCCCTTGCTCGGAACGTGTTTTCCGCACCGGAAAGCATCATCACTTCCCCATCCTCGATCTTTTCTTCCAGTTCCCTTGCTGCCTGTGCATCTGCCTCTTCCCCGGATACTGTCACTTCCACATCCGGTATTTCCTGCACAGGCGTCTCCGAATCTTCTTCAGAATTCGTATCCTCCTTCTGTTTCTGACCGCCATTTTCTTCTGTATGGGCTTGCCCTTCCGTATCCGTCAGGATGATCTTTCTGCTCACAGAATAGCTGTCACGCGCATCCTTTGGCACAACCCAGTAGGTTGCAATATAAGTGCCTGCCTGGTCAGGATGGTAGGCGCTTCCATCCTCTTTTTCAATACGTTCCAGGGTAACATCCTCTTGTTCTGAATTGTAATGGATGCCTTCCATACAAGTCTCTGCCATAAAATCCTTGTCGGAAATGTCTTTCGTGATATCTTCTGCTGTTACCCCATATTTTGCAGCTTCTGAAACTTTCTCTGTCTGTTCCGTTTCCGATATTTCTGCGCTCTCCGTCACTGGCTCTGACGGATTTTTGGTTTCTGCCGCATGGACATCCGCTAAGTTCCCAAACGGACTAAGCCCCATGAGCAGTGCGAGCCCGAAGGCTGCAAGTCTTGTTTTGATAGTTCTGCTCTTCATTGCATTCTCCTTTTTTTGTTAAAAATACCGCAGAGGCTTTCCCCTGCGGCTTTGTTATCTGCTGACTTCTGTTTTCTTGTGACTGGGTTTCTCTCTGCCTACTTCCTGCCTTGTACGCTTTAACGCGTCGGTGATTGATCGGCTGGAAATCCCATTCTGATGGCAGCCTTCCACGATCCCCATAAAATAAAGATCCGAAGGGATGGCCGGCTGATCCTTATAAGGTGCATTCATGGTATATGCCATGACTTCCCGCTTCACACCATCCTTCCCCTGAACCAGAACAGGTTCCTTCCCATACAGATGGGGATACCTTTCATAAAAGTCCAGGCTTTTTTCACACTCCGGTGTGATCTTCCAAAGCACTCCTTCCACCTGGCTGCCCTCTTCCGGCAAAATAGTGGCAACACCGCTTCCTTTCCCTCTGCCACAAAAGGTCAGACGATATCCATCCAGTTTGACATTCTCCACTACGGAAGCTGCCGGACAGCGATAGGCCATCTGGTCTAAATTCATGTTGCTACCATAGGCAAAATAATAGGTTTCTTTCATCTCTTACCTCCTAACGGGCATCCTCTGCCCGATGATTTCGATTCAAACATTCATAGGTACTGCGGTCATATCTCCATGCCCGGTCTCCTTCCAGATTGGCAAGCAGATGTTCCCGGACATTTTTATATTCCGGTCCAATCAGCCCCAACCGTAACAAAAAAGTTCGGAAGGTAAATGCCGGATTTTCTGTGATCTCCGTTTTCCGCATCTGGGTGCATTTCTGATTGATGGCCTGGGCTGAAATAGCAAGGGCCAGGGTAATATTTGCCCGTATCTTACCTGCATGGAGGGTACTCTCAAAACATCTCCACTCCAAAGTTCCTTTGGAAAACACTGCATGAAGGTTCAACGCATAGTACCGGGTGCTGTCATAATGACTATTGCTTCCGTCCCTGCCCTCATACCATACCCGTTTCAACTTTTCCATGGAAATGGTGCTGTTTGGCATCCGGCGGATCTTCTCCAGCACAATGGGGCGTACCTTCTGGCAATACTCCTGTTCTCTTGATGTCTGTACCTTCAATGCCTTGAACAGAATGTCCTCTTTGGAATACATAATGGTCATAGCATTTTTGAGGCTTCTTGGAGTGTGGTTGGAAGCGTCCACATGTACATGCTGCCCGCAGGATGCATTTACCTTCGCCCCATGGTGTCTCAAACACCGCACCACTTCCTGCAGCTTCCCCATTTCTCCATAGGACAGTTTCGGACTGACCATTTCGGTGCTGTATTCACTTCCGGCAGGAACCATGCGTCCACGCTCCCTGCGTTCCGTATAAATGCTTCCATCATACATGAACTTCCATTTCTTTCCTTCCTGATCTGTCACAGACCAGACTCCATAATATCCACCGTCGCAAACTGCCCTTGTCCCAAACAGTTCTGCCACTTTCTCCGCCGCCCTCTGTCTGGTGATCCCTGTCATCTCAATCTCTGTACCAAAATACTGATCCTGAATTCCAATTGCCATGCTGCCTTACCTCTTTATCTTTTCATCCTCTGCCCGAATTTCTGCATCTGTCTGCCGCAGAAGTGTTCCGATGGCTTCGATCACGTTGACCGTTACTCCGTTTCCAGCCTGTTTATAAAGCTGGCTGTCTGAAGTTTCCTGTTCTATGCGGTCAATCTGCCAGTCGTAAAACCCCTGCAGCCGCAGGCACTCCCTGGGTACTAACTTCCGGATTCTTCCCCGATAGGCAACTCCATGGCGATCTGTGGCAGTAATGGTGAACATTGGCTCTTCCGGCTCCTTCATCCTCCGGCCATTCTGCCGGGTTTCTTCTCTTCCCGGAGTCAGCACTGCCCTGGCGCCTTCCTCTTTTAAGACACCGGAGCATTCCCCTTTATGATTATGGATGCCGGACTGTCTGGTATTCAGACACCTGCACTGCTCTGTGACAAGAGGCGGAGGAGACAGATCCACAAAATGAAGCGTTCCCTGCTGGATTCCTGTGGTAAGGGTATGGGCGATTTGATGTCCCACACGCCCTCTTCTGGTATTCATGCCTGCATATCCTAAGTCAATGCTGTCTCCTGGATACGCCATCTTATATCCCTGCTTGGTATTCTCCTTGATGGGAACACCTACTTCATACAACCCTGTCTTACCGCCCACGCCTCCGGCTCCGGAGGTCAGGGTACAGCTTAGTCCTTCAGCGTTGTAGATCCGTTCCCCTTGCCTTCCTGTCTGGATTTGTACAAGAGGCGTTCCATTTGCTGCTGGGAAAGGTAATATTTTTCCGGCACATCTTCGATCAAGATATCCGACAAGATACACCCGTTTTCTGGATTGGGGGACTCCAAAATCCTTGCTGTTAAGCACTTTCCATTCCACACCGTACCCCAGCTCAGATAACGTACTGAGGATGGTGTGAAACGTCCTGCCTTTGTCATGCGAAAGCAGTCCGGGAACATTTTCAAGGATGAAATACGCAGGTCGCTTGTCTGCAACCAGTCTGGCAATCTCGAAGAACAAAGTTCCTCTGGCATCTGCAAATCCTTCCCGCTTTCCGGCGATAGAGAATGCCTGGCAAGGAAATCCTGCACACAACAGATCAAAGTCCGGCATTCGTTCAGTTTCGATTGTTCTTGCGTCATTGCAAAACCACTCCCCTTCTGTGTCGAACAGCAATCGGTAGTTCTTATCCGCATAAGCATCCACCTCGCAGTGTCCCACACAGGTAAAACCGCCTGCACGTCTTAACCCTTCCCGGAATCCCCCGATCCCGCTGAATAAATCAAAAAATCGAATGGTTGCGGCTATCAACCTCCTTTGCTGAATAAAAAAACAGGCGGCATGGTTTTTTCTCCACACCGACTGCTGGTTTTATAGTTCTATTTGTTTGGCATTATGCGATTTCTTCGATTTCTTCCTCGGATTCTGGAATCTCTTCTTCCTCTGCATCCTCAGAAATTTCTGCATCCATCTCTTCCCCTGCGGCTTCCACCACCTCTTCTTCACTAGTATCTTCCGCTTCTTCCAAATTGTCTGTTTCTTCGATTTCCTCCGGCTGATCTAGTTCCTGCCATTTGGCTTCTACCTCTTCCACCGCTTTTTCGATGATGCGGATGATAAAATCTTTCTGTTTGATGCCCTCCTTTGCGACTGCCCATTTGACTCTTTGGAATAATTCCTCGGTGATCTGCACTGCTAATGTTCTTTTTTCCATGCTCTCTTCTCCTTTGCCTTCCAGTCTGTTAAAGTGTTCTTCGATTACCTGCTGGATAAATATCTGTGTACTCGTTTCCTTTTCTTCGATCTCGGCTCGTACCTTCTCATGTAATTCCACCGGGATCTTTCCGCATAGGTTCTTCATCTCTGCCATAAGCGTTTTCCCCTTTCGTTTTGTTATACACAACATACTCCAAAATTTGAAAGAAAGCTATTCACAATACCCACTAAAGAATCCATGTCAAATGTATGCAAAACCAAAGCATATCCAACAATGCCATACTTTCCTTGCCCATAAGCCTCACCCCCTTTACTCTTGCTCCATCTGAAATAAAAAATCCAGCATCTGATCGGGAATTTCTTCCTTTTCCTGTGCTGGCATCCGTTCCACACCGCCACTTTTCAGTTCTTCCCGAACAGCTTCCTGAATGAGCCTTTTTAAAGTTCCCCTCTCTTCTTGTTTTAAGATCACCTCCACCAGATACTGGTTTCTCTGCCCTGCCGGAACATCCATCAAAAGCTGCCACGCTCTTTCATGCTCTGGGTTCTTCAGATTGGGGCGAAAAGAAAAGACCGGGCGGCTCACAGCGTTCTCATCTGCCCCACTATTCGTTCATATCCGGCAGCGTTGGCATGGACGTCCGTCAGGTAAATCGGGCGACACAGGCGGTCCTGCTCGCTTACACGATGTTTAAAAATAGCGGCACCGCCTCCCATGAAAACGGAAGGGACTGCCCGCAGATCAAAGCCTGCCTCGGTGATCGCAGACAGGATTTTTTCAATATAAAGCCTGCCTTGTTTTTCAATCAAAGACACCACTTCCACAGGCATACTGTTGGGTTTTCCATGTAAAACACGCTCGATCTGCGTCTCCGTTACCGACAGCCCTGTATTTCTCCTTACCTGTTCCCTGATCTCATCCATACAACGGATCACACCCAGTTCCAGACTGCGGCAGGTAGCCGCATTAGGAACCGCATTATCCAGACGCATCAAGTCCACCGTCCAGCCTCCGATATCCACAAGAAGCACAGAAGGCTCATCTTTTAAATACTCTGGATAAAGAGCCAGGGCTGAATATCCCTGGGGGAATAGTTTCACATCCTCAATCTGGATTTCATAGCGTTCCCCTTCATAGAAAAAGCGGACAGGCTGTTCCTTCCGAAACAGATACTCTTTGAATTTCTGCTTTTCCCTCCCAAACCCGGTAAGGGGAAGCCCGGCTGCAAGAACAACCTTCGCTGACTTTTCCCCTTTTCTCTTTCGGATCTCCTGCGCCAATGCTGCCAGCGTCAAGAGATAATAATTGTCGTTGGCGGTCTTGTCCTTTACCAAGGTCTGTCTCCCAGTCCCACACACATAATATTCTCCCCGGTACTGGAGGACATTCTGCATGGTATAGGGTTCGTATTCATACCGGATGATCCCTGTCGGGAAACACACCTGCTTTGTTTTGATGGCGTAATATCCATGATCGATTCCGATAATCATCGCTTACCACTCCCTTCTTTTCTGTTCTATGAAAAATTTCCGGTGAAAGAGCCCTTGCCCCCGGAGGCACGCCCCGACAGGCATTCTTTTCTTTCCAGCCCGTTTCACTTCTTCTCCCTGCAAGCTGCCGGGATAGGCGTTTATCCTGTCAAAAAGCCACCGCTTTCTTTTATGAAACTTCTGTTTTTATCTTTCCGGCTGTTTTTGTTTCTTTGCCGGCTTTTGTCTGCCTGGGATCCGCATAGGCTGTACCCTTTCAAAAAGACCATACATACTCTGTTTCATTGCCGCAAAAGATACCTCTTCCGGCATGGTCATCATAATCATCATTCCGTCTACCTGCTTTCTCTCATTTTTTGTATGGGAATACTCACAAGCATCTCCCCAGTAACCGTCTGCCCCTGTATGAAATTCTTCCAAACGTTCATCAATCCCTATAATATATCTTGCGGTATCAACCCCGATTTTTCTCCGGTCAATATGCTGATCTGCATACATTTTTTCTGCAGCATAAACATCTACATCTTTCCCCGGTGCTAAATAAATTTGTACTGCATTCGTTTGATATACTCCAAAATCATGCATTTCGTACTGAGACAATACCAGCCTGGCCTCATAAGATTTAGGCAGTGTATAATCTGCCACCAGCTTCTTTAACCTCTCTGGCGGTACTGTTTCAAAATAATAAGGATCACCTACCACAATCCGTTTCGGACACTTTACACAAAAAACTTCCCTGCGAAGTAACTTTGGCTCTAACTGTTTTTCTTTTTCCATTGATCCCATCCTCATCTTTCTTTCAGCTTTTTCCCTGTCCCTATTCGTGAAAACATGTCTGGACAGGGAGATAGTGGAGCGTTCCTTCCAAAACAAGAGCCTGTCTTTGCAAGCGAAGGATTCCCTGGCTCTGTAACTCTATCATTTCGTAATATGCTTTCTTTGTTAAAAAATAACGATGATATATTCCCACTTCCCCAAACTTCTCCGTCTGCTTCAACACCAAAAACTCCACCACATACCGGGTATCTGGCGCAAAGCGTTTCTCACACAGCATGTCATCACCCTGGACTGCCTTCACACCCTCCGATTCCTTGGCTACTGCCAGTAATTCATGGATACTGATACTCACGTTTTCTATCACCTCCCTTCAAAGCCTGTTTTCTTCGTATTTCTTTTCTTAATGTTCTGCGAAAAAAAGACAGGCACCTACATGATGTCTGTCTCTGTGGGATCTTCTAATCCCTTTTCCTTATACTGTTGTTTTATGATTTTCTCTAGCTGTATTTGAATTTCTCTATCTGGCACACGCCTGCAAAACTCCTGAAGCCAACGGTCATGCAGATGCTCGTCCGCTTCTGTGAAAGCCCAGGAAACGATACTACAAGTTTCATCATATAATAATTCCAACTGGCGAATTTGTTCACAAAACTGTCCTGAAAATTCATTCCAGATTTCCAAGTTATATGATTTCAAACCCAAAAAATCAGTCACATACGTCAGCCTGTCCAAATCTGAAAACGTCATCTTTTCTTTTCCCAGCAGGATTTCCCTGTCACGCTTTCCGCATAAAAACAGGAAAGCAAAACGTTCTATATCACTCTGGTGCATACCCATCACCCTTCTTGTAAATAATTCCTTATTACGAAACATTATAAAAAGTGAAACCAGTAAAATCAATATAAAGTTTCTTTATTACGAAACATTTCAAAAACGAGAGGACTTTGTTATGCAGAAAATCAGACCAGATATGGATATCGGCAAAAATATCCAAGCCATCCGTTATGCAAATAAACTTACACAAGACCAGGTCATTGCAAAATTGAACCTGATGGGTATCTCCATGTCCAAAAGTACCTATGCTAAGTTGGAAACGAACCGTATGAACATTAAGGTATCGGAGCTTGTTGCCCTCGCCAAAATCTTTCATACCGATATCAACGCATTCTTTTCTGGGCTTCTTTAAACCGGAATAGCAACCGTTTCTTAAATTTCTCTCATTATATCGTTTTTCTTATCTTCTTCGTTTTTCTCCAATCTATTCAACCATTCAGTTTTCGTATATTTTCTGTCTCACTTTTACAACCGATTGTATTCCTAATCCCATGTAAAATCAATAGAAAAAGTGCAAAAAGTGAGACAAACCTGCCAACACTATTTGCAGGAGGGATTAGAAATATGCCAAAACCAAAAACATCCACCGGGGAGAAAAATCTGATCAGCCAGAGACTCATTGAACTCCGTCGCCAGCATAATATGTCACAGCGGCTCTTAGCCTACCAACTTCAGCTCAATGGGTATGATATGGATAAAAATGTGATTACCAGAATCGAAACAAATAAACGCTACGTCACAGATGTGGAATTAAAAGCATTTACTGAAATATTTCATGTTTCTTATGAATATCTCATTGAAGGAAAAGAAAAGTCATAGCACTCCAATCTCAGAGGCTATGGCTTTTTTCTTTCATGCTCTCTCTTAACTGATTTTCTCATCTTTTAAAATCACTTGACGAATCCTGCGTCCCAAGGTAACATACCAACAATTAAAAATTTGAAAGGAGTCTTTAGAATGCTGTGTGATGAATTATATAATGAGCTTTGTCAACTTTTAACCAACTTTGAGACTGGAGAAAACCCTGTCGATGTCAATGATTTTTACTACCTGCTTGTAAAAATTCAAAACAACTGGGAACTCATGCTCCATTGTAAATAACACAATAAAGAAGCCTTAATCGTACTAATCAGATTCTCTGTCTTTTCGTCTGTACGATTTTCTACCGTTCTCGCCATTCCCTTTTAAACTGAGGATGCTTTTGAAATAGTTCCTCATATCGAAGAAGTATATCCATACTGTCTTGTGTAAAATCAAATGACTGAAGCATAGGGTATCGTGGCAATGCGCTTGAAACATATTCTAATTGTTCCAACTGCTTAGACGTGTATTTTTTCTTTCTGGCTTCGCTATATGGCAAAAGACCGTATTCCGTCTTATACGCTGGAATACGGTCTTTCTGCATTTCCTGTAATGCTTCAATCATATTTTTGTGATGGTGTCTGGATTTATAGGTATCTATCTGCCCTCTGGTCATGCCGACAGCCGATGCAAAATCTGATATCCTTTTATAAAATTTTCCTTGAATCTTACATCTCGGAATAAAGGCAAATACCTCAGTGTTTGGCCATCCACATTCATCCCGCAGTTGCTTTACTAATCGAAAGCACTCTATAAACGAATATTCTGGTTTATAGCGCTGTTGTCCATATACTAACAGCTTGGAGATATTATATTCCCTGCATAAAAAAGCAGCGTTCTGATATATTTTCCCTTCATACTCAATTTCATATCTTTTCCCATTATTCTTAATCGGCAAATAAATAGCCTCCTCCAACTTTTTTCCATATTTCAAGCGTTCAAAAACATTGCAAGGCTGCACCTGATACTCCGCACATAGTTCCACTAATGTATTATAAGTTTTCCCTTCGAAGCATATCGGTTCTTTCTGCAATAGTTCAAGAACAATTTCTTCTAATGTCATGTTTCTTGTATGGATTCTGGCTGATATGGAAGTCTCTCTAATTCCAAATGCTATTGCCAGCTCATATCTGCTCTGATATCGTTTTCCCCATAGCATAATTTTCTTCTCTTGTGTCTCTTTACAACGCTCTACCGCTTCTTCTATTGTTTTACACCTTTGTATGTAATGTGCTAACGAATTCCAAGGTAATCCATATTCTTCTGCCAAGGCTTTAGGCGAACGATATAACTTTCCATTGTATTCAAAAAGTCGACCTCTTCCTCGCACATCATTGATGCACATTTGCATTGCATCTTCTAACGACCACCCCCTGCGCCGAAAAGAATAAATTCTCTGACGGTCAATTCCATATTCCTCTGCCATTTCTTTTATCGTTTCATATATCTTCCCATCATAGCAGTACGCCATAGCCATCACCTCTTCTCTTTACCACACCAGTATACCCACTTATCGTAAAAAAGCTATTCGGACATACCACTAAAATATTATCTCTATACCTGTCTATTTTAGACAATAAAAAACCTGCTACAAGGATACATTTCCTCATACCAGATATTAATACTTTCTTCCTACTCCATACACATTTTTTCTCATTACCTGTGTATCATGTACCTATATTATCATGTAATCTTACTGTATATACGTTATGTACAGTAAGCACATGGGGTTCAGTTTACATCCAAAAATATCATGTCCCCGTCATGTAAAAATGCACGCGCAATACCGATGCGCTGACGCTCCCCGCCGGAGACAGAGTCTCCTAACTCCGCTAACTTCGTGTCATAGCCATCCGGCAGTGACAGGATAAATTCATGCAGTGCCGCTTTTTTTGCCGCTGCAACAACTTCTTCCCTGCTTGCATCCTCTTTTGCAACTTTGATGTTATTTTCGATCGTATCCTCAAACAGGAATGTCTCCTGTGTGACGTAGGAAATGCTGCTGCGCAGTGCCGCAGTCGAAATCTCACCGACATTCGTTTTTCCATAACGGATGTCTCCCTCCGATGTCTCATAAAAACGCATCAGAAGTTTTAAAAGGGTTGATTTGCCGCATCCGCTCTTTCCTAAGATTCCGTGGATCTTATGTTCGGCAAATACATGATCAAAGTTCTCTAATACTCCGTTTGGACCTTTTTTATACTCAGCCTGTATTTCCACTTTATCCTCTTTTGTAAACTCAGCCTGTGCTCCTTTTTGCCCCTCTTTTGTCAGCGCAGACTCATATGCAAAAGATACATGCTCACAGGATATATCACCTTCACACACTGTACTTCCGCCCAAAACATCTTCCACCAGTGGCTCTTCCTCTAAAATGTCCAACACACGGTTTCCACTCGCAAGTGTGTGCTGTAAGTTATTCGAAAGTGCGGAAAGTGCCGCCGTCGGACCAAAGGAACTGATCATTGCGATCACCGCGACCATTGCCTGATCCGCACTCACCGTCCCCTGCTCTGCAAAATGCCCGCAGACTGCTGCCATAAGGACACCCGCGATCAGGATCACTCCGTCAGTCACGATGCGCTGTGTATTTTCTGCCATCTTTAACTTCTGGTTTTTCTGCTCTAACTGTTCTGTCTGGCTGTTCATTTCTCTCAGACGTTTTTCCTGCTGTCCATACTGCAAAATTTCATCCAGCCCATACAGGTTATCCAGAACGACAGTATTACGAAACCGTCTCTATCTCCTTTTTGCGTTTGTCCTGTATCTTTTTTGTTTCTGTTTTCATATCCGCTTATCTTTTCAAATCTGCCCTCTCTGCTTTTATTCCTGACAACATTTCTGTCCGCAAAGTATCCCATCCGTTGTTTCTTTCTATTAGGCTGAACTAACTTTGCCCCGTTAGTCTAACCTAATATATAAGTGCTTGTCAAGAAAAAACGGTTTCCATAAAGTAGAAAAGACGCAGATCCTTACCGGATCTGCGCCTTTTCATTTCTAATCATAGATCTGCCCGCGAAGCGTTGATCTATTGTTTTGTTTTACACTGTCTTCACACACTGTGAAAACTTCTGTTTTGCATTTTCTACTTTGTTTGCATCGGCATCCGGTGTCGGATAAAGCCCTCTCTGATGCATCATGTTAAACACATCTTCCTGGATGCAGTGTTCCTGCTCTAAACAGTGAAGGATCGCATCCCTCACACTGTCGTGCACACATTCATTTGCAAATGCATTATAGTTATTTGTTGCCGCCTTCTCAGCCGTGAGTGCATCGGCTAAGATCTCTTTGTCTGTATAAATCTGCTCAGTCATGATCTTCCTCCCTCTCTTATTCCTTAGCTTAACTGTGCATACAAGGAGTTAAAATGTCCCTGATGTTTCTGGGAAATCTCCGTAAATTTTGCACTGATTTCCTGATCCTCTGTGTGTTCTGCAAGCATCTGGAATTTTTTGATCAGAAGATCCTCCTCGGTCAGCAGATCATTTAACACGGATAACTCTTTTTCTGATAACTGGCTCATGTTCCACCTCCATATTTTAAATCTATCGTCGGCATATCGTCTTGACATTGACTCGCCTAAACAATAGTGTGGTCAGAACCTGTCAGATTATGCATCTCATTTAAAGTAATCCATCACCAGTTATCAGCTCATCTAAAACAGCATACATCTGTTTAATATCTACCGGCTTACTTAAGTGGGCATTCATTCCTGCATCAAATGATTTTTTTACATCCTCCTCAAATACATTCGCGGTCATCGCAACAATCGGTACCGTTTTACTGTCCGCATGATCCGATTCACGGATACAGCGTGTGGCAGCAAGTCCATCCATGACCGGCATCCGGATATCCATCAGGATCACATCATAATATCCCGGTTCATGCTTCAAAAACTGTTCCACGCCCGCTTTTCCGTTCTCAGCGATATCCACCATAAAATTCTTATGTATCAGAATGTTTCTTGTAATTTCAATATTGATTTCATTATCTTCGACAAGCAATACCCTTTTCCCGGAAAAATCATATTCCTGATAAGTCGTCCGCTCTGTCCTCCGTCTGTCCTCTTTTGCAGTCTTTAATGGAACCGTCACGACAAACGCGGAGCCTTTTCCTTTCTCACTGTACACATCAATCTTACCGCCCATAAAATCAATAATATTTTTGGAAATGGTAAGTCCTAATCCGGTTCCACCGCTTAACGTCGTATTTCTGTCATCTTCCTGTGCAAATGCATCAAAAATGTGCGGCAGAAAATTCTGTTCCATACCGATTCCATTATCCCGGATCTCGAAACGGAAGATCGTTTCCTGTTCTCCTCTGGTAAAAAGCTCTATAATAAAAAATACGCTTCCCTCCGGCTGTGTATATTTTACAGCGTTTTCTAAAATCGCTGACAGCGCCTCATTTAATTTTTCACGGTCAAACAGATATTGATCCGCAAATGAACCACGTCTCTGTACAGAAAAAGAAATCTTCTTCTCCTGCGCCTTATCTGAAAACTCTTTCTCGATATGTGTGAGGAATGCTTCAAAATCCGTACTTTCCTCATGGAATGCAACACGGCCGCTCTCTAAGAGCGAAAGGTTTAAAATATCATCCATACAGGAACGCAGAAACTGTGCCGACATCTCAATCTTGTCAAAATTTTCCAGAACCTTTTTTTCATCGCCAAGATTTGCCCTGCTCAGATAGGAAAGTCCGATAATTGAATTAAGGGGCGTACGGATTTCATGGCTCATGCGCTCTAAAAATTCACTCTTGGAACGATCCGCACGCTTTGCCGCCAGCATTGCATCATAAATCTCTCTCTGGCGATTCTGTTCTTCTTCATAATTATCCGTAACATCTCTGCGCACAAAAACAAGGGTCATTTTTGTCTTGTCATAATAGTGGATATTCATTGATTTCCGACGGTATTCCCCGCCGCACAACAAACGGTAATTGATGACCAGATGTTCTTTTTTCTGTAAATTTTCCTGCAGATGCTCCAGCCTAAACTCTCTTCCGCACCTCTCTCTGTCTTCCGGATGTACATACTCTGGAATTGCCATATCATTGACTTTCTGATAATCTCCATCTATTGGCGGCATAACATCCGCATCCTCATTGGTAACGATGGTATGCACCATCCCGTCTGCCAGATCTACATATGAAATAAAATCAATTTCTTCTTTTATAACGCTCTCCAAAATTGCCCGCTGTTTTTCCATAGTATGTTCCTTTTCCGATCCATTTTCACTGTGCTGCTCTGATTTTATGAAACCTGTTTTTTATTATAACAGTTTTATTTCCTGTTTTAAATAGAAAACCAAAATAAACTGTATCTAAAGTCCTATTTTTGTTACTATTCGTAATCTTCCAGAAAACTGTGAAGTCCCATACCTGTATGATATGCAATCACAGTATTTAAATTTACATTTTCCACACTTTTAAAGATATTTGCCGCAATTCCGGGATTTATGTTTTCAAATTCCTCCAGCAGACGTTTTACTTCTTCCTGCTGGTCTGAAAAGTCCTCTTTCGTTCCTGTTACCATTCCAAACTCCATATTCCATTCTTTCAGATCCTGCTTATGCACCAGATAAAACGGGCGGATAACCTCTATGCCGCCAAAGTCACGCTCCTTTTCTTTTGGCATCAGAGTACTGATTTCTCCCCTATACAGTACGCCCGTAAGTATCATTTCTATCACATCCTCATAGCAGTCTGCCACCGCTAACTTATTACAGCCGGAGTTTTTTACGTCATCCACAGAGTGGAGTTTTTGCACCGGAATACCAGTCTCTTCTGCAATCCGGATAAATTTTCCGTTATTCTCCTCTTCGAATGAAAAAAAATCCACCTCGAAATCAATCTTTCTGTGGCGTTTTATCTCCTGAAAACATTTTGCAAGGATCAGTCCATTCCCGCCCTGTGCAATACAGACTGCAACATGATCGCCGTCTTCCACTAACCGGTAGGTGTTGATTGCTCTTGCAAAACGTGAAAATATTGTCTTATGATATTTTTTGCGAAGACTAAACTCCGCTTCTTCTTTTCTTGTATCTCCCATGGAAACTCCATTCTTGTTTTTTTGCTGAAAATTCACTCTATAATAAATTGTACACGTTCAAACACACTGTCATCAGGAACAATAAACAATCGAATGCGCGTTCCCCAGACATTCCGGTGCCAAGAATCAGTATAATTTCTCCGCAGAGGGAAGTCAATTTCTAATATCAAAAAAAGAACTTCCCGGTCTGAAAAATTTTCATGACCGTTCCGTTCTTTTTCCGTTGTGCTAATAGCAAAAATAATGCCCACCAATTTTGACCTCCACATGTTCCGTCAGCGGAAATGTGGAAAAATACATTGTATCATCTCTTAATATTCTGGTTTTTCCGTCCAGCACCTGCTGGATGGAGTCATATTCCTTCTGTGTCGGTTTTGCCCTGTCCCTGTTTTTAAAAGAACAGAACTGTACCGGATTTTTCTGGCTTAAAACCTCATAAAGTGTATCCGGATACACATCACTTCTCATACGGTTAAACACAACCTCCACAACCGCCTGCTGTCCTTTCACCGGTTCTCCCTGTGATTCTAACCAGACGATCCTTGCAAGCAGCTCTGTTTCATCCGGCGATAAAGTGATATGCCAGCGGTTTTCCGGTGCAGCCGGTGCAGCCTGCGTTTCCTGCACGATTTGTGCAGTCTGCTCTGCCGGAGTTTCCTGCACCGCCTGTGCAGCCTCCTCCATCTGTGTTTCTTTTGTGGTTCTTATTTTTTCCTGCATCAGATCATCATCATATGCAGATGTTACTATCATACTTTCTTTTTTTTCGATTCCTGTTTTTTCATCTGATTCTGGCGTAAATGAATGTGCAAAACGTATTGATCCTGCTGCAAGTCCCTCCATTGCCGGAACTTCTTTGATCTTTACGTCTTCTTTCATGTTGGATGCTGCAGTCAGACTGACGATAAAACTAAACAGCACTGCCGCGCCCAATATTCTCTTTCTCATTTTGCTCCTTTCCTCAAGAATGATACATATATGTCAACATGACGAATGCCGTCATTTGATACAGGCACATATCATACTTAGGTTATATCCAAAAGTCAAATTTTTTATACATGTTTTCCCGAAAAAAAATTTGCTTATTTTTACTCAATTTTTTGATATGTGTCCTGTTTTTTATCAGCCATTCATCCATCCGAAATTATGTTCGAATAAGGTAGAACTGACCAGGTAAACAAAAAAACACCCGTTTTTTCGGATGTTTTTTGAAATAATTGCCAAATTTATTACTACGTTTTTCGGATGTTTTTTATAAAAAACAATCTTTTTATCTTCGATAAGCACATTCTTTATTGCTGCAGGATGCACAGATTCCGGTACTTTTGTCACCACATTTTTCTGTTTCAGCAGCATTCCATTTTACTCCTGCACCGGAACTTTCCCCGGATTTTTCCCGGAAATTCCGCTTAGATTCCACTTTCAGACTTTCACCGGAAAGTTCCGCTAAAAACATCACGCTTTTTTTGGGTTCCATGCAGTATGCCTGATTGCAGGTAATCCGATTCTGTCCCATCTCTGCTAAAAGCTGTGCCATTTTTTCAAAAGGAAGCCCCTCCTCCGAGCCAAAAAAATGATAAGATTCAAGGCGCTGTTTCAAATGTGCCTCTGCCCACCTCTGAAACATGTCATATCCTTTCCGCAAAAGCTCCCAGCAGATCGTCTCAACTGCATATGCTTCTCTTAAACGCTCTGTGCTGCTATAACGGTTCTCGAGCTCATCTACCCTGCTCCCCAGCGTAAATATCCCGATTGCATAATTTTCTTCTCTGCACAGATTCAGGATCTGTTCACACTGACGCCTCGTCATGCAGTAAAATCCTTCCTCCCCGGCAAGGCATTCGCGCAGTTCCCCTGCAACTTCCTTTAGCATTTCCATATCTTTTTGCTCATAATGGTAATGCTTTAAAATTTCCACAAGGAAATCGTGTGTCAGTTCGTTTTTTAAATTAGTATGAATAAATTTCTCTTCTGTCACTTATTTTTCCGTCTCTGCTTTCTTTTTTAAAAACTGCATGATAATATCATAATTTTCCGCTTCGTGGGGAAATGTGCAGTGCATGCAGGATTTGATGACTCTGCCCTTACTGTTAATATATTCCGGATTGCCCGGACAGTGTTCTCTCTCATACAGCGGACAAAAACAGAACAGGCAGTTCATCTCATCATTTTCCACCTCATGACACGGATAATATTTACATGCCCTGTTTTCAAAATAACGATAGGAATTTTCCAAGGTCAATGCTCCTTTACGATCACAATGGTAAGATAACCGGAGGTATCATCTAACTTTTCCACCTCTGTGGTTATTTTTTCATTCATCATACCACAGTTTTCTACCGAATACACTTCCAGTCTGCTATCTTTTTGCTGTTTTTGCAGCATCTGCTTTAATTCTCCTAATTTCTTCCCGGACTTCATATAAATTCTGGTTCCGGAAAATTCTGCTGTTTTTCCTATCTCATAGGATGCCGGTATCACATGGATCTCTTCTTTATTGTCCGCTAACGATATTCCAAGTGCCCCCGCCGCCGCACAAAAAGACGGGACTCCGTTTACGATATGTGCCTCATAGCCGCCTTTTACCATACGTTTATGGATATACTGGTAAGTGGAGTAAACCGTCGGATCTCCGATCGTCAAAAAAGCCACCTGTCTGCCGTTATCTAACAATTTTTTTATCTCAAGACAGATCTGCTCATGCGCCGCAGTAAGTCTGCTCTCATCCTTTGTCATCGGAAAGGGCATACATATCAATTCTTTTTCTGCAATTTTCCCACATGCCTCTTTCATGATTCCGTAGGCGATGCAGTCCTCTTTGCTTTTTGCCGGGAGTATCACGGTATCGCACTCTCCAACGATCCGTACCGCTTTTAATGTGACCAGCTCCGGGTCACCAGGTCCGACGCCGATTCCGTAGAGTATCCCTGTTTTTTCTGTATTTTTCACGGTTGTATTCCCCTGTTTTTACTTAAATTCTGTTCCTGTGTTTTCACTTCATATTTTTTGTATTTCACAACAATTTATTTATCCTGCTGCATTAAAATGCTTCCTTAGCTATTTACTTCTGACCTGTCCGCATAATTTTTTGCTTTTTTCACAAAATTTTCCGCAAATTGCGGCGCAGATGGATAATAAAGATGCGGAAATCCCACAAAGCATGAATTTTTATCAAAAACACAGTCATATTTTTTCCCACTTACCGGTTTTAATGCCACACAGTCATCACCGTTTGCGGTACTGTCGAAATAATGAAATTCATGCCCTTTTATGCTGCCATTTTCCGGCAGAAAGTTTGATTCTTTTTCCGTAAGTTCGATGTACCCGAAACGAACCAGTTTCCCTGTGTAAAAGCAGTCTCCCGGCACAACGCCTGCCATCTCATAAACATGATGCTCTGTATCTTCCATCGTCTGATGCAGATACATAAATCCGCCACACTCAGCAACGATCGGCATCGCGAGTTCCGCCTTTTCCCTGATAGCCGCAAGCATCGTCTTATTTTCAGATAATTCTTTCGCATAGAGTTCAGGGTACCCTCCCGGAAGCAATAGACCGTCCGCTTCTTTTGGCACACTTCCATCATGAAGCGGTGAAAAAAATACAATCTCTGCGCCGGCTTTTTCAAGTGCCTTTAAGTTGTCCTCATAATAAAAACAGAACGCTTCATCGCGTGCCACGGCAATCACGGGTCTTTTTCCGCTTTTTTGCAAATGTACTTTCTGCTTACCGTAACTGTCTTTTTCTAATGTGCTGCCTTCCGGCAGTTCTGATGCCCCCTCCGCGATTGCGAAAAGCCTGTCTATATCGACGGTCTTTTCTAACATATCCGCCGTTTTATCCAGCAGTTCTGCCATCTTTTCTACTTCTTCCGGGCGTTTAAGTCCCAAATGTCTGCTCTCTAAAAGAATCTCCTTCTGGTTTGGAAAATATCCAAGAACTTCTACCGGAAAACTCTTCTCGATCTCCTGCCGTATCGTCTCAAAAAATGCGCCGGAGGTGCGGTTTAAAATAATTCCACGGATCAGATGAATCGTATCATAGGAAAGAAAACCGGCGATCAGCGGAAGAATGCTCCTCCCCATTCCGTGCGCATCGATGACTAAAATGACCGGCGTGTCTGTCACCGTCGCAAGGTCATAGGCAGATCCTTCTTTCCGGATCCCGCCTAACCCGTCATACAGTCCCATTACGCCTTCCATCACAGAGATATCTGCATTTACTGCAGACTCCATAAACAGTTCTGCCGTCATTTTCTCCCCGGTAAAAAACGTATCCAGATTTTTCGATGGTATTCCAAGTACCGTGCGGTGAAACATCGGATCGATATAATCTGGTCCACACTTAAATGCCTGTACTTTTTTCCCCTGTCTTTTTAATATTTCAAGCAGTGCACAGGTGATCGTAGTCTTTCCGCTTCCACTTCCTGTCGCGCCAATCAGTATTCTTGGTGTCCTCATGACTCCGTCCCTCCTGCAAAATAAAACGACAGGATAAACACCGGATTTTCCGCCTGCATCAGATGGTAACGTCCCGCCTTTTTCGCACGGCTGACTGACATCTGGATGATTTCTTCCTGTTCCACCGGAAACTCATTTAATATAGAAGAAACAGCCCCAACCGTCTCTAACGTAATTGCCGTCACTACCACACGCATACGCGGATTTTTCCGGTATAAATCCGTTAATATCTCCTTTAAACTGCCATTGCTTCCACCGATAAATGCATGAGTTGGAACCGGAAGCCCTGTAAGTGCCCCGGGTGCCTCCCCACAGATCACTTTTACATTGGCAAGTCCATACTTTGTGCAGTTCTTTTCGATCAGTGCGACAGCCTCCTGTTTTCGCTCAATGGCATAGACGGTAAGATTGTCTGACAGCCTTGCCATCTCGACCGCGATTGAGCCTGTCCCGCTTCCGATATCATAAACCACCGCGTCAGGTGTCAGGTGCATTTTACAGATTGCCGCCTCCCGGACTTCCTCCTTTGTCATCGGCACCTTATCCCGGCAAAATGCGTCATCCGGCAGACCATGCGTCAGGAATTTTGGATCAGAATTCTTTTTTTCTCCCGAAATCCCCTGATTCTGGATCAGACAGGTATAAAGTCCCTCGTCGGTAAGCTGCATACATTCTTCCGGGGACAATGTTTTTATCTGTTCCGCCGGATAGGACAGCGCATATCCGACCGTCACAGTCGTCTCTTTTAATCCACATTCGATCAGCCGCTTCCCGATTTCGCGGACGTCCAAAACACCGGATGTAATAACAAACACTTTTTCTCTCATCCCTGCCGTTTTTATCAAACGCTCCATCTGGTCTGTCCCATGCAGGCTGACGATTTTAGCATCCTGCCAGCTGTTACCACTGCGCGCAGCCAGATAAGAAACCGAGGAAATCCCAGGACAGACGGACACCTCCGTGTTCTCCCTGCCCTGCAATGCCTGCACCATTTTTTCTGCACCGCTGTAGAATCCGGTATCGCCGGAAAATAAAATGACTGCATGGAAAATGGCTTTCCCACTTTTTTCACCTGCATCATCAAGGCATGGAAGAATGTCTTTTGCCAGATAATACGGCAGTCGTTCCGCAGCTACATTCCATTGCGCCGGCACCGCATCCAGCAGTCTTTTTGCCCCGAATAACAGATCTGCGCCTTTTATACGCTCCGCCGCTTCCTCTGTGATCAGTTTTGTATTTCCCATGCCGATCCCGACAAGAGATACCTGCATCTGTTTTCTTCGAATGTGTTTACCGGTCAAACGTTCTATTTCCTGAAGAATTTCCTCTAGGTTTTCCTTTTGCTCCCCGTTCTCCGCCTCCGGGTTTTCGATCACAAATACTGATACCCCTGCCTTTTTCGCGGCACTGATCTTCTCTGAAAATCCACCGGACGCACCGCTCTCTTTTGTGACCATATAACGGATCTGATACTGATGGAGAAGTGCAAGGTTCATTTCCTCGGAAAACGGGCCCTGCATGGCAATGATCTGTCTCCCTAAAATGCCGTTTTTATGACAGATCTCTATGCTCTCTGTCCCTGGCAGGACACGGACAAACAGCCGCTCCCTCAATGCCTCATTTTCGCAGTAACAGTGCAGTTCCTTACTTCCCGTTGTAAGAAGAATATTGCCACTGGTCTGCTCTAACGCTCGGACACATTCCTGCTGTGACTTTACATAAATTACATCGCTGTCATCTCCGGCCGACTGCAGTGTCCGCCGCAGACGATAATACGAAAGTCCTGCCTGTGCGGACGCCTGCCTGATATTAGAAGAAACCACGACCGCATAGGGATGCGTTGCATCAACGATTGCAGCATAGTCTCCCTTTTGCATGAATTCTTTCATTTCTTCTTCCGTAAGTCTTCCGGTGTAAATATTCCGGTACTGCCCCTCGGTCATGACCTCATGCCCATATTCCGTGGCGACACAGACATCCGCGCAGATCCCGGATGCATCTAAGATATCCGCTAACTGTCTGCCCTCTGTGGTGCCGGAAAAAATCAATATCCGTTTCATATATGATATCCTCTTTTAGTGACGAGATGTCCGTCTATGATCTTTGTCTCTGAATTACCGATAAACACGGTCGTAAACATGTTGACCTGACGGTCCCGCAATTCTTTTAACGTGCAAAGTTCCATTTTTGACTCATCTCTTCCGATATTTTCCACATATCCGCACGGGCGTGTCTCCTCAACTGTCTCTAACAGAATATCACAGGCACGCATCAGATAGTCCGCACGTTTTCTGCTGGACGGGTTGTAGATCGCAATCGCAAAATCCCCATCCGCCGCCGCTCTTAAACGTTTTTCTATTTTTTCCCACGGCGTCAGTAAGTCACTTAAGCTGATTACGCAGAAATCATGGTTTAATGGTGCTCCAAGGCACGCAGCCCCGCTGAGTGCAGCGGTGACGCCCGGCACGACACTAAGTTCACAGTCCGGGTAACTTTCCCCGATCTCATACATCAAAGATGCCATTCCATAGACCCCCGCATCCCCACTGCAGATCAGGGAAACTTTTTTCCCTTCCCTCGCCTTCTCAAAACAGAGGATGCAGCGCTCCCGCTCCTGCTTCATCGGTGTAGAAAGCTGCTCTTTTTCCGCAAATGCTTCGCCTAACAGTTTTAAATAAACCTGATAGCCGATGATCGTATCGCATGCCAGCAGTGTATCATACGCCTGCATCGTCATCATTGCTTCTTCTCCCGGTCCCATTCCCACAATATATATTTTATGTTTCATCAAATCTTACACTCCATTCCCGCTCAGCTATCGCAAGCGTCATTCCGTCTTTTGCCTTCTTTTTGAGCAGTAACCTGCCCTGTACTAACATTTTTTTCTGATTTTCCCTGCTGTCACAATTTTGCTGCATATACGATTTTTCTTTTCCCTCACTGCCACATCCAGGCTGCTTTATTTTCTCTTTATCTTCTTTCCTGCATGCTGCAAGCGCTGCGCGTTCACACACATTGTCCACGCCGACTGTCTGTGACACAAATGCCGAACCGCTGAAGGTTCCCGGCACTTCTTTTAAGACTTCTTTCGGATACGTCAGAAAGTCCAGCCCATATTTTTTTACAAATTCTAAAAATCCCGGTTCTTCTTTTTTCAGATCGATCGTGGCAAGCGCTGTAACTGCCTGTATGGATATCTGTTCCTGTTCTAATGTCTCTAAGACAAACTGCCCGATCTCCTCACAGGATTTTCCCTTTTTACAGCCCATGCCAAGGATGATGGTGCGGGGGATCAGCCAGAGCGGATCTGTATGCGTTTTAACATCCACCTGTTCATCTATGACCTGACTCTTTGGAATATTTTTTACCGGATACCTTGCAGAAATCACAACATCCGGCATAGATATATGGTCCTGTTCTTTTTTCACCGACCACTTTTGTGGCGGATTTTCTTCACATGTTGTTATGTCAGATATCAGTACCGATTTTGGTATCTCTCCTTCCACCCGCCCACCTGTCATTATCATAATCTTCTTTCCATCGAGAATTTTCGACGAAACTCCTGCAATTTCCTCTTTATTCTGTATGAAAAGTCCATTTTCTTTCGCAAAAACATCCACGGCAAACGCATGATTGACATCGGTTGCCGTTGTTATGACAGGCACTGCACCGATCCGTTTTGCAAGCAGTCCTGCAAGTTCATTTGCTCCGCCATAATGTCCGGACAAAACCGGGATAACAAACTGTCCCTCCTCGTCCACCACCAGAACCGGGATGTCTGTCAGTTTATCACGCAGAGAAGGTGCCATGGCGCGCACCGCGATTCCGCATGCGCCGATCCAGATGACTGCTGTCTTTTTCCCATTTCTGTTTTGTTCGAAACGCGCGCGCATCCAGTCGTAGATGCTTTCTTTGACATAAACCGGATTTTTGCCATTGGCACGATTGTGTTCCCGGATCCACTCAGTCTGTATCTCTGCATCTGATATTTCCTGATATCTGCCATACTTTGTATACAGACACACTTCGTACCCTTTCCCACACGAATACAGACCTTCCCGTATCTTTGCCGAGAGTTCTATCCCGCGCCTGGTAAAACTCATGATATCGATCTGCATGTGTTACTCCTTCTTTTTACGGAATTCCGTTTCAAAATCCGGCGCATACAGTTTTGAGCGCGCGCAGCGTTTATTTGCAAGAACATTTCCCACCAGAACCAGTGCTGTTTTCGTAATATTATGTTTCTTTGCAACCAACGGCAACGTTTCCACTGTACACAGGTATGCTTCTTCTTCCGGCCAGCTCGCCTTATACACTAACGCTGCCGGGGTGTCTTTCGTATACCCACCTGCCACAAGACGTCTGGAAAGTTCCTCTAACATACCGGTACTTAAGTAGATCGCCATGGATGCCTGATGTGCTGCAAAACTCTCGATACTCTCTTTTTCCGGCACCGATGTTTTTCCTGCCATGCGGGTAATAATAAGGCTCTGTGAGACCTCCGGCAGTGTATATTCGATCTGCAGAGATGCAGCTGCACCAAAGCAGGCGGAAACTCCCGGACAGCTCTCATAAGAAATTCCAAGTTCATCGAGACAGTCCATCTGCTCCCTGACTGCGCCGTAAAGACTTGGCTCCCCGGTATGCAGGCGCACTACCATCTTGCTCTCCGACTCTGCCTTTCTCATCACTTCGATCACTTCCTCTAACGTCATCGTGGCACTATTATATATCTCACATGCCTCTTTGGTATAGGAAAGCAGCTCCGGATTTACCAGTGATCCTGCATAGATCACCACATCCGCCTTTTCTAACAGTTTCATTCCACGCACCGTGATCAGATCCGCCGCCCCACAGCCGGCACCTGCAAAATAAATCATCTTTTCTCCTCCTTCAGTCTCGCAAGCAGCTCTGCCGCCCCTGCACTCTCTCCAAGTCCTCCGTGCTCGTTGGAATACAAAATACACGCGACCGCAATTTTCCCTGCGGCTCTTTTATTCAGGTAAAACATTATCTTTTGCATGATCAGTTCCATCGTCTTTTCGCACAATCCGGCTTTTTTCAACACATTAACCGCCTCTTCCGTTGTCACGCAGGAAAGGATCTGACGTGCCGTATCTGCATCGGCACCCGCTGACAGAGCAGATGACGTGATCAGTTCCATCCGGCAGTCTCCTTCCCGCGAGTGTGTGTTCATGATGCCGCCGGCGACTTTTATCAGCTTGCCGATATGACCGGTCAGAAGCATGGCTTCAAATCCATTTTCCACCGCCATATCGATCGTATCTCCTATAAAATTACTGCATTTTACACTCTTATCGAGATCATAACCATAAGTCCGTTTCATATAATCCAGTCCGTAATTTCCCGGTGAAACTGCCACAATGGAATACCCCATGGCACGCTTCTGATTTAACTCTACCCGGATTGTTTCAAGCAGTGCCCTGCTGCTCATCGGCTCCACAATACCGCTCGTCCCAAGGATGGAGATTCCGCCTGTGATGCCAAGTCTCGGATTAAACGTCTGTGCCGCAAGCGTCTCCCCCTCCGGCACGGAAATTTCCACCAGAAGATCTGCCGTTTCATCCGTGAGCGCACAGACTTCCCGCACCTCTTTTTCGATCATCTCACGCGGCACATGATTGATGGCTGCATTTCCGACCGGCTGGTCTAATCCCGGTTTTGTAACACGTCCGACACCATATCCCCCGTCGATCACAATTCTCTGTAAATGCGCGGACTGCCCTTTTTGCTGCATGCTGCCATCCATCGTACTCTTTTGCCGATGCACGGACGGTTCTTTTTGCTGTATGCCGCCGTCAATCCTTGAAACCGCTGCCACGATATGTGCGCCCGTCGTAATGTCAGGATCATCTCCGCCATCTTTAATCACGGCACAGCTCACTGCAGTTTCACTTCGCCAGATATCTGTGATTTCAGCATGATACCGAATCCCTTTTGGCGTCTCGATCTCTATCTCATTTTTTATTTTTCCGGTGATCAGCATATATGCCGCCGCTTTTGCCGCCGCTGCCGCACAGCTTCCGGTCGTAAATCCGTAACGCATAGGTATCTCCATTTCCATTTGTAAATATCAATCCACCTTTTTCGCTGCATCCTCCCGCCGCACTTCATACAAAAGTGCATTACAGATCGCAGCAGCCACATTGCTGCCTCCTTTTCTTCCCCGGTTCACGATACATGGCACATCGGTGTGCAGGATCATTTCCTTTGCCACCTCCACATTGACAAAGCCGACCGGAACTCCGATGATAAATGCAGGACGGTAAATTCCATCACAAATCAGCTCATACAAACGGATCAGTGCCGTTGGTGCGTTGCCGATGGCAAATATGACCGGCTTGTCCAGTTTTGCCGCATGTTCCATGGAAACGACCGCCCTTGTCACCTTGCGTTCTTTTGCCTCTCCTGCAACCTCCTCGTCCGCCATAAAACAATGCGCCATTCCACCATGTGCTTCAAGCACTTTTTTGTTGACACCGGAGAGCGCCATATTTGTGTCTGTCACGATGTCCGCTCCTGTGCGGATCAGGTGTTTTGCAATCTCCACTGCATTCTCCGAAAAAGTAAGTGTATCTGCATATCCGAAATCCGCACTCGTGTGAATCACTCTTTTTGTCACCGGCTCCTGCACTTTCGGGATCACAATACCGCGTTCTTCCAGTTCTTTTGTAATAATTGCAAAACTGCGCCCCTCGATCTCTCCCGGCAGCACAAATTCTACTGCCTGCGCATTTCCATGGATCTCTCTCAGCACCTCTGCAAATATCCGGTTCTGTTCTTCCGATTTTACCGCGATCCGGTAATAACCGCTCTGGAGTCCCCGGAAATTACTACAGTCACGAATCAAAATACCACGCTGTAAAAAAAGTTCATACAGCTTTTTTTCACTGTAAAACAACAGATAATCTGCATCTGAATCATACACAATGCATCCTGCCGCCTTTAATTCTTCACGCAAAAACAGCCTTTGCGTCTGTATACAAGCCACAGCGCGTGCAACATATCCCTGCTCTTTGATTGCAGCGACTCCTGCCCTTTGGGCGAATACCGAAAGATTCCACTCCGGCAGCTGCAATCTGATCTTTTCCGCCAGAGTCTGTTCACAGACCAGATACCCAAGCCGCACCCCCGGAATCGCATATAATTTGGTAAATGCACGCACCACGACCACATTCGGAAATTCTTCTAAATGACTTAAAAAGGAATATTTCTGTTCTTTTCCGGTCAGTTCCATAAAACACTCATCCAGCACCAGTGTAATGTCACATTGTCTGCATTTTTCTGCAATTTCTAAAATCAGTTCCGGCTCGACCAGATTTCCGACCGGATTATTTGGATTTGCCAGAAATACCAGAGAAATGCTCTCGTCTAACGCATCAAGAATCCGTTCGGTCAGGCAGAATTTTTCCTCTTTTTTCATCTCATAAAAAATAACTTCACAGTCCATGGCCTTTGCCGCCTCTTCATATCCTAAAAAGGACGGCACCGGGATCAGCATTTTCGATGGTTTTACTGCGTGTAAAACGGCATGGAACAATTCTGACGCACCATTTCCAAACACAAGCTTTTTCTCTGATATCCGCAGCTGTTCTGCAACTGCATTTGCAAGTTCCTGTGCATGGATATCCGGATAATGTTCCGCCTCCTCCACCGCCTGATGAAGTGCTTCCCTTACCGAATCCGGCATTCCAAGCGGATTGGTGTTCACCGAAAAATCCTGTCTTATCTGATTGCGGTATATATCTCCTCCGTGGTACTGCATTCCTTTATTTCTCTCTTTCTGTAGTCTGTTCTTTTATTTTCGGACATTAGATGATCTGTCATTTTTCTCTTTGGTGTCTTTGATCAGTATGCTTTTTATTTCCATGATTTTTCTCCCTTATCACAGATACTTCTTCACCTGCTCTGCCGCTTCCTCCATTTTTACCTGTGTCTGAAGCGTCTTGTCACGGGAAGCCACCTCGACGACTCCCTGTTTCATATTTCTCGGGCTCACAATAACACGGAGCGGGATACCGAGCAAGTCGGCATCGGAGAACATGACACCGGCACTCACGGTTCTGTCATCATAAATAACCTCGATCCCCATCTCCTGCAATTTCTCATACAGATCATCCGCAAACTTTCTGACTTCCTCATTGTCCGCTCTTACCGCACAAAGATGAACCTGCCACGGCGCGATCGATTTTGGCCAGATCGGTCCGTACTCATCATGATGTGCCTCGCAGACAGCGGCGGCAAGTCTGCCGACACCAATGCCATAACAGCCCATGATTGGTGTTTTGCTCTCTCCGTTCTGATCCACATAAGTCATCTTCATGGCTTTCGTATATTTATCTCCAAGCTGGAAGATGTTTCCGACCTCGATTCCTCTGGAAATACGGATCGTCTTTTTTCCGCATTTCGGGCAGATACCGCCCTCATATGCCTTTGCAAAATCATGATATTCTGCATCCGGCACATCTCTTTGCATATCAAGTCCCTTATAATGGTACTCGTCCTCATTTGCACCACAGGAAAGGTTATTTCTGTTTTCTAATGATCTGTCATATAAAACGATGGCATCTCCATTTATTTTCAGTCCGACCGGTCCGATATAACCTGCGTTTAATCCGCACTCTTCGGTGATGATGGCTGGATGTATCTCATCTTTCAAATAGTTGACCAGTTTTGTCTCATTAATTTCAAGATCGCCGCGGATAAATACGACCACATAGGTGTCATCCAAATTTTTCTGGTATACAACTGCCTTACAGGAATTGCAGGTTTCATCCCCGAAAAATTTACAGATATCCTCGATCGTATGAATGTCCGGCGTATGCACTTTTTCAAGTTCTGCGGACACTGCATCTCTTGCTATATCAGAGATATTTTCTGCCGCTTCCATATTTGCGCGGAAATCACATTCATTACACAGCACGATAGAATCCTCACCGACCGGGGTAAGAAGCATGAACTCATGGGAAAGGCTTCCACCCATCATACCGGAATCTGAAGCCACCGATACGACCTCCGGGATGCCTGCTCTCTCAAAAATACGCTCGTATGCTTTGTGGCATTTTTCGTAGTACTGGTTTAAATCTTCCTGACTGGTGTGGAAGGAATACGCATCTTTCATTGTAAACTCGCGCACGCGGATCAATCCGGCTCTCGGTCTTGCCTCATCCCGGAATTTTGTCTGGATCTGGTAGATCATAAATGGGTATTTGTTGTAACTTTTGGCGTATTCGCGCACTAAATGTACGGCAGCCTCCTCATGTGTCATTCCAAGCACCATCTTTGCATTGTTCCGGTCAGTAAAACGTAATAATTCTTCTCCCACGCTCTCATAACGGCCGGATTCTTCCCAAAGGGATGCCGGCATCACAACTGGAAATGATACTTCCTGTCCGTCTAATTTATCCATCTCCTCACGCAGGATCTGCTCGATTTTGTGTGTGATCCGTTTGAGTGGAAGGTAGGAAGAGTAAATGCCGTTTGCCATGTATTTCATGTAGCCGCCTTTTACCATCAGGGCATGGCTGTCGATCACGCAGTCTGCCGGTCTCTCACGAAAACGTTCTCCGATTAATTTTTCTAATTTCATTGTCTGCCTCCTTTTTGTTTGCATAAATGGAAGATGATGATATCAAAAGATGTGTTTTTCATCTTTTGATATCCGAATCCTGTACATTAAAAAAGTCCCAAGCTGCAACTAAATACAGCTTAGGACGAATTATCTTAATCCGCGGTACCACCTAATTTCAGGATGTTCCTGCACTCCGGTACAAATTTTCATTGATACCTTATCTCTGTAACGGGAGAACCCGGCATAGCCTGATGTTTCCATTCGGTATGCAGCTCCATGACCGGTTCATCATGTTCCGTGAAAGACTCGCACCTGCCGTCCTCTCTCTGGACACTTTCCATGATTACTATTTCACTTCCTCGCATTAACCGTACTTTAGCATTTTGTGCGCGGATTGTCAATCCTGATCCTGCACAAATTCTTCCCGCATCGGTGTAAAAATATCTAAGAGGATTCCCTCTTTCAGGCAGACACAGCCGTGCTCGATGGAATCTCTCTTTAACAGGGCATCACCAGGATTTACGATCTTCTTTTCTCCGTTGATTGTAAATTCAAACTGACCAGACACCACATAGGTGATCTGAGTGTGCGGGTGATGATGCAGTGCACCGATGGCACCTTTTTCAAAATGATTCTCCACACACATCATCTCATCGGCGTACGCTAATATTTTGCGCTTCACGCCCTCGCCGCAAACTTCTGCATCAATTTCATTGTTAAAGTTCCAGATCTGATTTTTTTTCGTTTTCATATGAAATCCCCCTCGTATAATATTATTGATTTTGTTTTTTCAGATAACGCACCAGCGCTAAAATACAGACCATATCGATAAACACAACGACCACGATCGATCCCATTCCATAAAAGATACCTGCTGTCTCTGCGATCTTCCCAATGATCGACGGCATTACGATCGAACCGATACTTGCAATTGTTAAAATAAAACTCCACGCGATCGGATATTTTTCAATGAGATTTCCTGCAAAGGAAACCGTCGTCGGATAAATTCCCGCCATGCTGTAACCGAAACCCATGATACCGATCACGATCCATACGGTACTGCGGCTGAATAACAGTAAAAAGAAAAAGCATACAAGTCCTGCACCCATGATCGGCAGCAGTTTTTCTTTTTGCATTCTGGTGGACAGCCAGGCTGTCGTCAGACGTCCTGCTAAAATCATCACCCAGAGTACACTCGCCGTCATCTGGGATAGGGATGCCGGCAGAAATCCTGTATCCTTAAAATATGTGATCATCCATCCGATGACACCCTGCTCCGCGCAGAGATAGAAAAATAATGTTGCAACGCACAGATAAAACAGCGGTTCTGAGAAGAATCCGAAACTGCCGCCTTTTTTCTCTTTTTCCACCCGGTCATTTTCCATTGGGATCATTGCGTATAAAATCCAGCTTAAAATTCCCATCGCAAGCATAAAATAACACGCTGTGATCCAGCCGGATTCCCCTGTTGCCGTAAACAGTGTCAGAAGAATCGGGAATAAAAATGCCCCGACAGAGAACATCGCATGCAGTCCATTGATCGTCCATGCTTTTCCCGGTGCTAAACTGTTGATTGCCGTGTTACAGAAATTACTCGTTGCTCCTCTCGCAACACCTGTCAGGAAAAATGCCATTGCAATGCACCAGTTGTGATTTCCGAAAATGATCAGCACATACGAAAGTGCAAAAAACAGATTAAAAAACAAAATACTCTTTTTTCTTCCAATCGCGACCGGCAGCAATCCTGCGGTAAAACTAGAAAACAGATTTCCCACAGAATGCAGACTTACGATCAATCCGCAAAATGCATAATCTAGTCCTCTTGCATCCCTGATAAAAGGAAGCAGGGATCCAATCGAAAGTGCCAGCATTCCATTCAGCAAAAAAACACTGTAGTTGCATAAAAACTGTTTCTTTTTTATTTTATCCTGTAAAAAATCCATCTGTTTCTCCTCACTCATTATTTTCTTCGATAATCTGTTCGATCACGTCCATGTAGTCCGCGCAATACTTTTCATACACGCCCATGACCGCCTCCTGAAAACGCTTTTTTTCTGCCGCAGAAAGTTCTACCACTTCCACACCCTGTTTCAAAGCGATCTCCTTAGAATCCGCCTCACGTTCTTTCCACAACTTTCTCTCATACAGCGCAGATTCTTTTGCGCACTCTAAGATCATCTGACGGTCATCTTCCGAAAGCTTGTTCCATGTATGTTTCGAACAGATCTGCATCTCCGGTACCCGGTTGTGTTCATCAACTGTATAATATTTCGCCACCTCATAATGATTCATCGCTTCATAAGAAGGCCAGTTATTCTCCGCCCCGTCCACCGTTCCGCGCTCTAATGCGGAATAAACATCCGCATAGGGAATCGGCAGTGCCGTCGCGCCAAGTGCCTCCACCATATCGACCATCACCTCCGATTCCTGCACACGGATACGCATACCTGCCATATCCTCAAGACAGGTGATCGGCTTTTTAGAATTATAAAAATTTCTTGCTCCCGCATCATACCAGGAAAGGCCAATCAGTTCGCTTTTACTCACTTTCTCCAAAAAGTCACTACCGATCCTGCCATCTAACACTTTCCACATATGATCCGAATCAGAATACAGATATGGCATCTGCAAAACATTTAATTCCGGTATGTACTCTGCTAACTGCGACAGGGAAACCCTTGCAAAATCAATGCCTCCATACTGCATCTGTGCGATCACACCGCTCTCTGCACCAAGTTCCCCCTCTGCCTGAACTAAAATCTTTATTCTTCCGCTGCTCTCCATCTCCACCAGCTCGGCAAACTTTTTTGCCCCAAGTGTTGTCGGATAATCCTCCGTCTGGTTCTCCGCATAGGACAGGACAAATTCGGGAGCTCTCACGCTGCGCAGCCTGTGATACAGAAAAAATCCAGCGCTCAAAACCACTGCCGCAAACAAAATCAAGATTCGTCTTTTTTTCATTTATCCCAATCCTCCGGCAGTGTTCCCTTTGTTCATCTGTTTTAAAATCTCCATGCGGTATTCCGTAGGAGTACTTCCCATGGCACGCTTAAATACTTTTGCAAAATAATTAGAATCCCGGTATCCCACATTTACGCTGATATCTTTTACATTGATACGGACATCGGCAAGAAGCTGCTTTGCCCGTTCCAGCCGGTACTCTGTCAGATATCCAATGAAACTTTTATCAAAACACTGTTTGAATATTTTGCAGAAATAGGCGTCTGAATAATTCATCTCCTCCGCTACACTCTGTAAAGAAATATCTTCTTTATAGTGCATGTCAATATACTGTCTGATATTTTCTGCCACAGCGCTCATCCTGACATTGCCATTTTCCAGTTCTGCATCCTTCTTTTTTTCCTGCATATCCACAGGCTTTTCCCGGACATTTTTCTGCGATCCATCTGCCTTTTCCTCAAGCAGCCGTATTGCTTCCTCAAGCACCGCCACCAGTTCTTCCTCAGTCCCTGGTTTCAGCAGATAATCCAGTGCATGTACGGAGATCGCACGTTTTGCATAACTGAATTCATCAAATGCAGTCAGAAAAATAATGCTGCAATCCCTGTCTTCCTCCCGGATCTGCTCCGCTGCCTCCAAACCATTCACACCCGGCATCTCAATGTCAAGCAGCGCGATCTTACAATCTTTTTCTGTAAAAAACTTTGCCGCCTCCCTGCCGTTTACGGCTTCCACAACTTCTAACTGTCCGGAAAAATATTTTTTTATCGTTCTCCCCACAATCATTCTCTCTATCGGCTCATCGTCCGCCACCAACACACGGTACATCATGCTCCCCCACTTCCTTATGTCTGATCTGTATTTTTACCACAGTCCCCACATCTTTTTTACTGTAGATTTCTACATTTCCATCCTGATACATTGCACGGATCCGCCGGAAAATATTGCCAAGGCCAATGCCTGTCTTTCCATCTTCTTTTTCCAGTTCTCCCCGCAGATGCATAAGTGCTGCTTCGTCCATTCCAAGCCCGTTATCCCCAATGGTAATAAACGTAAATCCATCTTTCTGCCAGATATGTACCCGGACAGTCCCACCTTCTTCTTTTTTCGAAAGTCCATGAATGATGGCATTTTCCACCAGCGGCTGAAATGTAAATGCCGGAACAATGACTTTATCTGCATCCACGCTGCAATCCTTTCGGTATGTGATTCTGTCTCCGAAACGCATCTGCTGCAGATACATATAATCTTCCATAATTTTTAATTCCTGTGACAGGCACACCTCCGTGTCCTGATTTTTCAGGTTATAGCGGAAAAGTGCCGACAATGCACGGATCATTTTTTCAGTAGTTTCCGCTTCCTCAAGGCTTGCCATTCCACCGATGACATTTAAGGTATTGAACAGAAAATGCGGATTGATCTGGCTTTTTAGAAGTTCAAGCTTTGTCATCTCCAGACGCTTTTCCGTCTCTAACTTTTCAAGCTCCTCCTCATGCAAAAGATCTAAGGTCTTTCTTTTTTCCTCCAGTGCCTGAATGTACTCTCCTGTGGCGTATTTCATTTTATTGAACGCCCGGACCAGTTCACCAAGCTCATCCTTGTTGTCCACCTCAACATCCCTGATAAAGAAATCATTTGCAGCAATTTTCTGTGATGCATGTACCAGTTTAAAAATCGGTGCCATGATCGTTTCTTTCATCAGTGCCGCCATCTCTGCAATTCCAAAAAGAAGCAGGATTCCTGCAAAAATTACCACCAGCGGAACACTGATCAGTGTCGGAACTTTTTTCTGGTACGAAACATCTCCCTCCTCGATCGTATAATTCATAAGTGTTCCGGCATAATCTTTTAAGTAGTCCTGCATGTCATAAACTTCATACAGCCTGCTGACATAATCTGTCACATTATCTTCCATGGACAGGATTGCATCTCTTTTAGTGCAATAAACTTCATAGCTGCTGCGGATCGACCATGTTTTTGCATAGCGGAGTTCCCCGATCCTGCGATACTGGAATGGCAGATCATAAACCGCATGTTTTGTACGTTTCATGGAACGCTCTAACGCTTCTTTTTTCTCCGTATCCGGATTTCTCATATAGCTTTCAAACAGTGTGCCCTCCTGCTCTAATGCCTGGATCAGTTCACTGCACTTTGCATTGTCCTGCAAAATACCATTAAAATCGGTCAGTGAAAACCGGACAACCCAGACATTAAAAACAACGGAAAGCAGGATGGCCACACAGACCATCCCGGTAAACACTGCTATTTTCTTTTGAATGGTAAGCTCCTGCCACCACTTTTTTATCCTTTTCTTCAAGCTGTTTATCCCATCCTGCTTCTTTCTCCATTTAGCTGTCTGATCTGCCAGCCCGCATACACTAATTCGTCTCTGCGATCCTTTCTTTTGCAAATGCAAAAAATGGTTCTTTCTGTGCTCCCAAAATACGGTTTGTAAGCATATATCCATGTCTTGCATCGGAAAAAACGATCATCATGCCAGGCTCGTTTGCCACCCGCAGCTTTTTCCATCCAATGCTTTCCTTTTCTTTCCCCACAGTCACATGGAGTCCCGCATCGTCAAAGGAAAGTTCTACATCTTTCGGCATCGTTTTTGCCTGCCCTTTGGCTTTCAGATAGATCGCGATCGGCTGGATCACCGGAAACAGCAGACATCCAAAGAGCATCAGCATCTGCATCAGATCCCCTGAGGTACGGAAAAATTTTGCTGTAAATAAAATCATCGCCACCGTAAAGACCATGTTGCAGACTCCCGCCACCGAACGATATGTCCGGCTCATTGTCAGTTTCCAGAAATCTCCTGCGGTCACTTCGCTCTTAAATTGATATGTCATGCCATTTCCTCCCGTAATTCTAAAATCATCCGCCGTAGCCGCCAAATACTCTCGGTAACAGAAGGCTTACTTCCGGAATGAATGTAAGTAACATTAATACAATGATCATACAGATATAGAATGGAAGTGTTGCCTTTACGACACGTTCCATTTTTACACCGCTGACTGCGGAACCGATAAATAATACGGATCCAACCGGTGGTGTCAAAAGACCGATACCACAGTTTAATACCATGATGATACCGAACTGTACCGGATCAATGCCGATTGATGTTGCGATCGGAAGTAAGATCGGTGTTGCGATCAGGATAATCGGTGCCATATCCATGATACAGCCAAGGAACAGAAGAATCAAGTCAATTAAAAGTGCAATCACGATCGGGTTTGTTGAAAATCCTACGATCGCATTTGCTACCATATCCGGTACATGTAATGTGGTAAGGCAGTAACCGAAAATACTCGAAGTAGAAATCAGGATCAATACGATCGATAAGGTATCGATACACTGTTCTAAACATTTCCATACACCTTTCCAGTCAAGTCCTTTGTAAATATATACACTGACAATCAGGCTGTAAAATACAGCGATTGCTGCGGACTCTGTTGCGGTGAACCATCCGGCAACTACACCGATAACTACGATAACAACCGCTGCAAGTGCCCAGATAGAAATACCAATCTGCTTCAATAATCCCTTAAAGCTGAACTTATCTCCCTTTGGATAATGTTTCTTCTTTGAGATAATGTAAGAACCTACCATCAGGGAAACTGCAAGTAAAGCACCCGGCAGATATCCTGCAAGGAATAAACTTCCTACGGAAATACCACCTGCTGACATTGCATAGATAACCATGTTGTGGCTTGGCGGAACCAAAAGTCCCTCACAGGAAGAAGTAATGGTAACTGCGGTAGAAAAATCATCATCATATCCCTGATCTACCATCATTGGGATCATGATACTTCCGATAGAAGCAGTATCAGCAGATGCAGAACCGGAAATTCCACCGAAAAAATAAGATGCTACGATATTTACCATTGCCATACCACCGGTCATCCATCCGACGCAGGCATTGGCAAGTGCAATCAGTTTTTCTGATATACCACCGGTACCCATCAGTACACCCATCGTGATAAAGAACGGCACTGCCATCAGACTGAAAGAACTGATTCCTTTTACCATCTGCTGACAGATCGTGGTAAGCGGCAATCCCTGTGTCAGTAAACAAAGTAATGATGACAATGCAACTGCATATGCAATCGGAAATCTAAGGAGTATCATTACTAAAAAGCTGATCAGCAATACTGTGATTGCAATTCCTTGTGCGCTCATTATTTTTCCTCCTTTACAAAAATTCCTTTGATATGGTTATAAACTGCTTCAATCTCAAATACCACCATTGCAATTCCTGCAAGTGGGATTGGGAAATACATCCAGAATTTTGAAACACTTGGCATACTTACATAATTTCCTTTTGCACCGATCTGGACTGCATAGGAAAATCCTACTGTAATCATTACCACACCAAGGATTAATACTGCCACATCTGCTAAAATATCCAGTGCACGGATCACGGATTTTGGCAGATACTGGTCAAATGCCGTCATACGGATATGTGCATTTCTTCTGATTGCAAGTGCTGCGGACAATACTGCCATGTAGGACATCAGTGTCAGAACGACTTCCTCGCTCCATGCCGGATCCGGCACAAACGGAACGTATCTTCCGACAACGCAGACGCTTGTGATCACAAGATCTGCCGTCAGCAATAATTTACATATGAATAAAACGATCTTATATGTAATGTCATATGCCGGTTTTATTTTATCAACGGTCTGAAAAAATTTTGGCATAAACTCATCTTCCTCCTTTAAAAATAGCCATCTTTAGAAAAGGAGCACAGAGAGCAGGTATTCTCTCTGTGCTCCTTTGATACATCAGTCTTTTAGTTTGCCATATCAAGAATCTGCTGATATAACTCTTTGTTATCTTTTGTTGCCTCTTCGATCACATCTTTACATGCATCCTGCCATGGTGTGATATCCTCTACTTCAACAACGTTGCATCCATCTGCTTTTAACTCGTCTAAGATCTTGTTTTCTGTCTCCTCAGAGATCTTGCGGTTGTACTGGGAAGCGTACTCACCAGCTTCTGTTAATACATCCTGCTGTTCCGGTGTTAATTTATCCCATGCCTCATCTGTGATAACTACCTGAATTGCTCCTAATGTATGTCCATCTAAGATCAGGTTGTTTGCAACTTCCGGGAATGCATTTGCCTGATAGTTTGCGATCGGCTGCTCTGCTGCATCAACAACACCTGTCTGTAATGCGGAGTATAACTCACCCATAGCAACAACGGTCGGGTTTGCTCCAAGTGCCTCAACCATGCCCGTCATGATCGGGTCATTTGATACACGGATCTTCATGCCTGCAAGATCTTCCATTCCGGAAACCGGTTTTACGGTAAAGAAATGACGGAAACCTTCCTCTCCGTAGAACAGTCCGCGGATACCGCTTCCATTCTCATGCGGCTCAAGTAAAAATTCCTGTGCCAGATCTGATGTAGCGAAATTCCAGAAATGATCTCTGTTTACGAATGTGAACGGTACAGATAAAAGACTGGATTTTTCTCCGCCGTAGCTTGTCAGTGCGAATGCAGAGATACGTGCCATATCGATCGTACCGCCGCCGCCAAGCATGGTATCTAAGACATCTGACTCAGCTCCTAATACACCGTTTGCCTGAATATCGATCGTGATGCTTCCGCCGGAAAGCTCTTCGACTTTGTCTTTGAAAGCGGTTGCTGTCTGTCCAACGATGGTTCCCTCTAACGGGTTAACCTCTGCATAAACCAGTGTGACCGCCGGTCCGACCGGTTCTGTTGCGCTGTCCCCTGAGGATGCTGCCTCAGTTGTTGTTTCTGCTTCTGCTGCATCTGATGTTGCGGACGCATTAGATGTTGATGCTGCATTTGTTGTTCCGCCGCTGTTTCCACCTGTATTTGGTGACTGTAAGCCACACGCTGTCATGGAAAATACCATTGCTGCACATACGATTGCGGATAAAACTTTTTTCTTCATAAGAAACCCTCCTGTAATTGGTTAATTTGTTTGCTGCGCTGCCCCTCTTTGCCGCTGCAACTTTATGATTTAATTATAGGCAGAATCTTGTACAAAGAAAACCGTATTATTTTTGTATTGTTAGCACATTCTTAACATTTTTTAGATTTTATTAATATTTTCTTGATATTTTTGTACAGTATGTAGATATTTTTTTGCTTTTTTATATGTGAAACTAAACAAAATCCTATACATCATCATTTCTTCTCATCCAAAAGCATCACACCCTCCGCCGGATTATGGTCGATTGCACCAGCTATCGGTGATGCAACACCTTTTGCCCAGTGCCATGCAAGCGCGATCTGCTGCATTTTCACACCGTGACGTTCCGAAAGTTCATGCACTCTTGTGACGATAATCTGTCTGGATTGAAATATACCTTAGAGGCGCTTACAACTTTGTCACGGGCAATATTCTTTTTGAGCGCCTGTCCTGAATATTCCTCGCGCGTTCCTGCGGAATATCCGTTTGCCGTACTAAAAAAGCATTACCACAAGTCCTAAAATAACCAGTATCACACCCGTTGCACGGTTTAAGGTCTTCGGCGTTGCTTTGTTGGCAAAAACAGCCGCGATTCTCGCCCAGATCAGGGTAAATACAACACACAAAATCAATACGGTCCAGTCCGGTGCACCACCGATTGCAAAGTGCGAAGCCGCTCCGGTAAGTGCCGTAAAGGTCATGATAAACACACTCGTTCCAACGGCTGTCTTTAATTCATATCCAAGCACAGAGGTCAGGATCAGAAGCATCATCATGCCGCCGCCCGCACCGACAAAACCACAGATAAATCCTATGAGGACACCGCATATAACAGACTGCACTGCCCGCTTCTCCGCCGACACTCCCTGCATCGCCTCTTTTGTGGTCATGACCGGGCGCACGATAAATTTAATTCCTAAAAGGAATGTCATAAAGACTGAAAAGTTCCCCATGGCCGCAGATGGGACCAGACTTGACACATAGCTTCCAAAAACGGTAAATAAAAGTACGCTTACCATCATGATGATACCGTTTCGGATATCGAGATTTTTATTTTTTCCGTATGTATACGCCGACACCGCACTTGCAAGAACGTCCGAGGATAATGCGATTCCCACCGCCATATACGGATCCATCCCTAGAAATGTGATCAGCATTGGACTGATGACCGCCGCGGCGCTCATTCCCGCAAAACCGGTTCCAAGCCCTGCCCCCATACCTGCAAAAAAAGTAACGATTATTGTAAGTAACATGTTCATGTCAGTGCTCCCCTTTCAGCATTTCATCCAGATTCTTTTCCATCTGGTTGAGGATCTCTGCCATCTTTTTCCGTTTCTCCTCATCCACGCCAGACAGTATCTGTTCCACAAAATCCTGCTGCAGTTTTTTCCCGTTTTCGATCACAGGCTCTGCTTTTTTCGTGCAGATCAGCTCGACTTTTCTCCGATCACCCTCCACTGCTTTCCTCTCAAGGTATCCATCCCGCACCAACTTCTCAACATTGACAGAGACAAGGTTCGCCTTTATTTTCCGTACTTCCACAATATCACTCGCCGTTTTATAATCCGGGTTATTTGCCAGAAACATCAGTATATCAAACGCAGTCTGTGGCAGTTTCAGTTCCCTGCAGAGTGTCTTGCAGGTTGCACTGTACGCCAGTGACATTTTGTGGGCAAATTCAATACTCATATTTATCATGATCCGCCTCCATTTACTTCTTTTTTGTATTGTTCATTTTTGAAGTAATTATATAGCATTTTTCCAAAATGTCAAGACTGGATTTTTCTCTCTTAATCTTCCTCCCTTGTGATATTTCTCACCCAGATATACTTTTTATAATGCAGATAAACCGCCGGTATCTTCACGATCTCATCCAGATTGACAATGCAGTATACCACCATGACAGGGATTTTTAATGCAAGCGCTTCCAGAAATCCTTTGTGAGCAGCCGGTCTGCGGGAACAAACTACGTTTTCAGATTTGAATCACCCTGCCGGTCGTCGCATTCACCCTGTGCGAGATGGAGATCACCGTCCGATTCTCACTTACCCGCTTTAATGCCTGCAAAACTTCTTTTTCGGTCTGTGCATCCAGGTTTGCCGTGATCTCATCTAAAAGGAGCAGTTTCGGCTTTGCCGCCGCTGCACGGGCGATCGACAATAGCTGCCACTGTCCCTGTGAAAAGATTTCATCGGAACATGGCGTATCGTACCCGTTTTCCAGACTCATGATCGTATCCGAAAGCCCTGTCATCTGTGCCGCCGCACGGACATCCTCCATAGTGATCGACGGATCGTACAGCGTGATCTGCTCTTTTACCGTTCCCGGAACCATATGAAAAGCCTGCTCCACATAGCCAAAAAGATGCCGTTTCTCTGCATCCGGGATATCTTGTGCCGGAACTCCCTGTATCAGCACGCTGCCCTCCTTTGGCTCATAAAGTCCCAGCAGCAGCTTGAATATCGTACTTTTGCCTGCGCCGGTGCGACCGGAAAGTGTAACCTGTTCTCCTTCTTTTACCTGAAAACTGAGACCATTTAGCACATTTTGTTCTTCGTAGGCAAATGTCACATTCTGAAATTCCACAAATACGTTATCTTTCTTTTGTGTACTCTCTTTTCTGTAATCAGTCTTTTCCGGTAATTCTTCCAGACTGAAAAATTCATTGATCCTGTGCACGCCCGCCACAGCAGACTGTATGGTCTGGATCTCCATTCCAAGGCTCTCCACCGGGGAAAAGATCTGCGAAATATAGTTCATGACAGCAACCGCCGTACCAGCCGACATTCCAAACAGACTTAATACATTCGCATTGCCGGAAGCCGAAAAAAGCATGACAACCGCCACAACCACCGCATTCAGGATCAGAATGACTGGTGAATAGACTGCATCATAAAAATTTGTCTGCTCCATCGCCCGGTAGCTCTCGCCGATGCAGGTATCATAACGCTCTGCCATATAGTTTTCTTTGCCGAGACTCCGGATCGTTCTGATGTTGTGAAGCGTCTGCGGAACATGGCCCAGGGCACGGCTGACAGCACGGCGGTTTTCGATCTGCGCGGTCAGCATATTTTTCTGCACGATGCGCGTAAACCAGAACAGAAACGGCAGCAACACCAAAAGCACAATGGCAAGCCCCTTGTTCCGAAACCAGATGACGGCAAGAATACTGACGATCTTGCATGCATCGGAAAACATGCTGATAATGCCTGATGTAAACAGGTTTTCCACCGTATCAACATCCCCGACGAACCGGGAAACCACTGACCCCGGCTCCTGATGTGTCAGTGCATCTGCTGTCAGATCCGTATATTTATCCATCAGGCTGCTTCGCAGTGCGTGCGTGATTTTCTGCCCGAACACAATCAGCAGTCCTTCCCTTGAACTTTCCAGTGCCCCCATGAGCAGTGTAAATCCAAAATATGCAAAGATCAGATAAAATGATACCACATTTCCCGTCGTCATGGTATCTATAATAGTTCCAAGAATGAGCGGTGGAAGAAGCGCTGTCAGGATTGCACCGGCCACTGCACACACGATCCCGGCGGAAAGCCACTTCTGTTTTTTTATCGTCCGCCACATGACACTGCCTACATTTTTACTGCTATGCGTCCCGCTGTTCAATTTGCTGCACGTCCCGCTATGCATTATTCTGCACGCCCCCTTTCTTTTCTGCCTTGTTCTGTTTCAGCACATTTTCCTGCATTTACTTTCTCCGCCGTACTTCCCTTCGTCTGCTCCTCATAAAGTCTTGCATATTCCGGGTATTTTTCCATGATCTCCTCATGTGTGCCGACCGCCGCATGCCCATGCTCCATCCAGATCACCTGATCCATTTCCGGGAAAAGATAGAGTCTGTGGGATAACAGGATCACGATGCTGTCTGACGTCATCGCCTTTAAATTGGTATATACTTCCTGTTCCGTATTCCGGTCAAGTGCGGAGAAAGGATCATCTAAGATCAGCACCGGTCTTTTATGGCACAAAGTTCTCGCAAGTGCAAGACGCTTTGCCTGACCACCGGAAAGTCTGACTCCTCCACTTCCCACAACCGTGTCAGGTCCCTGTTCCATCTCTGCAACTTCTCTATCAAAACATACTGCTTTCAAATAAGTTTCTGTATCCTCATTTTCTCCCATCAGAATATTGTTTTTTATACTGTCATCAAATAATTCCGGGTCGTGTCCTAAATAACCAATGGTTCCGGTTAACACACTATTTCCCATCTCGTTTAACTCTCTGCCTGCAAAACGGATACTTCCCTGATAAGGATATTCGCACAGAAATGTCTTTCCAAACGTGGACTTGCCGGACGCAACGGCACCGGTAACACCAATGATCTGTCCCGGTTTTGCAGAAAATGTGATATCCTCATAAATATCTGTCCCGCCCGGATATGCAAAACTCAAATGGGAAACCGTAAGCTCTGCCTGTTTTTGCACTCTGCTTTCACTTTCATGTTCCACACATTTCATGAGGGGTTTGATCCTCTTCCAGGAAACCTGTGCCTTGTGAACTGCGTTAAAAAGTTTTGCCGCACTCGATGATTTTACCGAAAGTTTGGTAAAACAGGTAAGAAATGTGGTAAATGCCGCAACATCCCAGACTCTCCAGCCACTTCCAAGCACGTTTTTACCTCCAAAATATAAAATGAAAATGACACCCGCCATCGAGATGACACGGTAGATTGGCAGAAATGCCGCGCTCCATATATTCGCCCGCACCGCAGATTTTTCGTAAGCTGAAAGATTTTTCTCATACGCATTTTTTCGCTCCTGCTCGCATCCATAAACACGATAGGTGACCGCATTGGATGCCCGGTCTAAGGTGGCGGCACTTAAGATCCCGGACTGCTCCTTATAGGCTGCCCCGGTTCTCTGCACAATTCCTTTCATCTTCTCTGCCAGAAAATACGAAACCGGCGGGAACAGCATGCTTAAAAGCGCAAGTCTCCAGTCATAAAAGAGAAGCATTCCGGCATATGCAAGCAAAGCTACCCCTGTATCAAATATCTCCGTGGTAAATTTCCGCATGCCCTCCGCACAGTCATCCACATCCAGAATCGCTTTTGTCATGACATTTCCGGCGCCTTCCTCTTCCAGTTCTGCCCGGCTTTTATGCACAAGGCTGTCATACAGAACATGTTTCATGCGCCGGTTGACATTGTTTGCAAAACGTCTCACATAAAAACGCTTGATATATCTGGAACTCTGCACCACTGCGATTGCGATCACATAGGCTGCGACCAGTTTTCCCATATCAGGAAATCCTGCCCTGCCGCCAAGGATATCCACCAGACAGCCCGCCATTTTTCCCTCAAACCATGGTCCGGCAAGGAGTCCTAAATTGTAAATCAACCCGGAGACTGTCACCGCAAGAAGAACTTTCCACTCCATTTTAAAATAGGAAATCACATGGTCTGCCTCAAATTTTTGTTTTTCACTTCCAGCATTTTTTCTGTCGTACTTATCACTCATCTGACTCACCATCCATTTCCATCCTGTCGTCTGAACCGGACTGCACGAGTTTTGACACATCGCAAAACTCTACCCGCCGCTGTTCCTTCGACCGCCAGTAAAGTTTATCTAACGTCTCAAGAAATGCTGTTTTTTCCTCCTTGGGCAGCTCCGCTAAAAGCCACTCATAAAACACGCTCTCAATGGACGTCTTTGAATTTTTTAACTGTTCCGCTTTCTCTGTCGCATACAAAAGCTGGCTTCTTCCATCCTCCGGGTTCGGTTTCCGGTAAAGATATCCTTTGCTCTCTAAATTAGCCGCACGCCTTGCAGCAGCCCCTTTATCAATCTTTAACTGCTCTCTGACTTTCGCCTGTGTGACGCCGGGATTGTGCCGGATGAAATGGATAAAATCAAATTCTGCCGTTCCGATTCCTTCCTCTTTCATCATCTTTAATGTAAACTTCCCCGCTTCACGCGCGATCTTTGTGATTTTTCTTCCTGACTCGTCCATTGCGATCTCCACTCCTAACCAACTCTGAAAATTAAAATCTAACTTATGACTTTCCAATTAGCATACAAAAAATAGATGTACCTGCATCTAACCAGATGATAGTACATCTATTTTTGTGTGTCAATTTATCTTTTTCTTACTTTGCACAGGAAAAAACTTTTTCCTGATTTGATTCATCAATGAAATCTTTCTTACTTCTCACTCCAGATTTTTCTATATTTCATAAAATAGTAAATACTCATGATCATACTGAGTATCTCGCCCGTTGTGATCGACAGCCAGACTCCGTCCATTCCAAGCAGATTTGGTAATATCAGTACCGGCAGCAAATATCCATATACCAGTACACTAGCCCATGTTTCTGCTATTTTTACTCCACCTTCGGCAGCCCTGCAAATCCCACTGCAAGCTCTTCATCGGTCGGAATATAGTCTGTCATCTCTCCATTGTTAAACTTCTCATATGCAACCATATCAAAATAGCCGGTTCCGGTAAGTCCAAAAACGATAGTCTTTTCTTCTCCGGTTTCTTTACATTTCAACGCCTCGTCAATGGCAACACGAATCGCATGAGAACTCTCCGGTGCCGGAAGGATTCCCTCTATTCTTGCAAACTGCTCTGCTGCTTCAAATACAGAAGTCTGCTCTACACTCCTTGCCTCCATCAGTCCGTCATCATAAAGCTGTGACAGAGTTGAACTCATGCCGTGATAGCGAAGTCCTCCGGCATGGTTTGCAGATGGAATAAATCCGCTGCCAAGTGTATACATCTTTGCTAACGGACAGACCCTTCCGGTATCACAGAAATCATATGCATAGCGGCCTCTCGTAAGACTCGGACAGGATGCCGGTTCGACTGCGATAAATTGATAGTCTTTTTCACCACGCAGCTTTTCTCCCATAAACGGAGAGATCAGACCCCCAAGATTGGAACCGCCGCCTGCACATCCGATAATGATATCCGGCGTAATATCATACTTTTCCAGAGCAGCTTTTGTCTCAAGTCCAATGACTGACTGATGTAACAATACCTGATTTAACACACTTCCCAATACATAACGATATCCTTCTCTCGTCGTTGCAGCTTCTACTGCCTCGGAGATTGCACAGCCAAGACTTCCTGTTGTGCCCGGATGCTCTGCTAAAATCTTTCTTCCGACTTCTGTTGTCTCAGACGGTGACGGGGTTACACTTGCTCCATATGTGCGCATTACCTCACGGCGGAATGGTTTCTGTTCATAGGAAACTTTTACCATATAGACTTTACAGTCAAGATCAAAATAAGCACACGCCATAGAAAGTGCAGTTCCCCACTGTCCAGCACCTGTCTCTGTTGTCACACCTTTTAATCCCTGCTTCTTTGCATAATATGCCTGTGCAATCGCAGAGTTTAATTTATGGCTTCCACTTGTATTGTTTCCCTCAAATTTATAGTAGATCTTTGCCGGAGTCCCCAGTTTTTTTTCCAGACAATATGCTCTCACCAGTGGTGACGGACGGTACATGCGGTAAAAATCACGGATCTCCTGTGGAATATCGATGTATGGGTTGGTATCATCGAGTTCCTGTTTTACCAGTTCATCACAGAATACATGCCCCAGTTCCTCCGCGGTCATCGGTTTTAGAGTTGCCGGGTTCAAAAGCGGTGCTGGTTTGTTCTTCATATCAGCGCGCACATTGTACCATTGTGTCGGCATCTCATTCTCTTCCAGATAAATTTTATACGGTATTTTCTTTTCGCTCATCTTCTCCTCTTTTCCGCAACTTTTATCGTTACTTTACTGTTATGATTCTCTGATTCATGATTTTATCTATATTTTAGTATGTTAGCACATTGAAGTGTCGCAGTCAATAACTTTGGATCTTAATATCGGCATCGACGAAAGCCGTAACACCTGTTTACCCCAAATTGCGTTTCTTTTTATTCCACTCTTGCAACACTGCTGACACCCTCCGGCGTCCGCTGCTTTGTCACAATTATTTTTTTGTCGATCTGGTCTTTTAATTCAGATACATGTGAAATAATTCCTACCAGACGATTTCCCTCGGTGAGCTGCAGCAATGCTTTTAACGCCTGTTCTAAGGCATCCTCATCGAGTGATCCAAATCCCTCGTCCACAAACATGGAATCCATACGGATTCCACCCGCATAAGACTGTATCTCATCCGACAGTCCAAGCGCAAGTGACAATGATGCCTGGAAAGACTCCCCACCGGAAAGCGTCTTTACACTGCGCTTTGTCCCGTTATAATGATCAATCACACAAAGTTCCAATCCTGCTTTTTCCTTGCGGCTTCCTGTCTCTTCCTCACGTTTTAATTCATACTGCCCGCTGCTCATCGTAAGCATCCTCCGGTTTGCTCGGATCAGTATCCTGTCAAAATAAGCCATCTGCACATAAGTTTCCAGTTCAATCTTTGCCTTACCGTTTAACATTCCACTTGCCGTATCGGAAAGAGATTTCATCCAGACATACTTTTGTTCGGTCTGTGCGATCTCTTTTTGTTTTTTGTTGACATTTTTACAGATTTCCCTATTAGTACAATAAGATGTATATTTTGAAGCCCTGTTTTCTTCCATCTCATTTCTTTTTGCACGCAGTTCTCCCGCCTGCTTTTCGATCTCTTCTTCCGGAAACGATATTGCTTTCTCTGTTTCCTCAATCTGACGAAGCAGCATCTGAATGACGCCCTTTTCCGTCTCTCTGTTTTTTTCGTAATTATGATACGCTTCTCTTGTCTTTTCTCTGTTCTCTTCTAAATTTCTTTTTTTCAGGGTAAACTCGTTTATCTGTGTCTGTACCCTCTCTTTTGTTACATCCTTTACCTGCTCTTTCAGCTCATTGAGATTCTTTTCTTCATTTGCGTACTCTGTCTGCAGACGTACCAGCTCCTGTTCTGCCACATTGATCTGGTCGGCAAGTGTTTTTATTTCTGTTTCATCGAGCGGAATCTTTTTTTCTAAGGCAGTCTTTTTTCGTTCGTCTTCCTGTTTTTTGGAAAGTTCCGCTTTTTTCTCATCGGCTGCTCTTTGCAGCATAGTAATCACAGACTGTACATGGTATGGTTTTGCATCAAAATCTTCTATTGACAAAACCTGACTCCCATCAGCGTTTTTTATGGTCTGTAATGTATTGACATCTGTATCTCCAGTTAAAGTGCTCTGATTACATGTAATTAAATTACATGCAGATTTTATATCGTCACTGATCTGCTTTTCGGCAATTTCCCTGTTTCCGGTCAATTTTGCAATTTCTTCCTGAATACTGCTGATTGTTCCTCTTATCTTTTGTATTGTTTCTTCGCTTTCTTTTAATTCATCTTTGATCTGCTCTGCACGTTTCCTGTTATTTTTTGCCTGTAAAAACTGCGTGTTCCGTTCGTTTTCAATCTGCATAAGCTGTGCAAAAACAGTTTTTTGATCCTCTGTCTGCTCTATGCCAGTTCCACAGTCTGCAACGTTTTTCTTCCACTGCTGTTTCTGCTGTGTGCACCGTTCTGTCGCCGTGGCAAGCATCTGTCCAAGATTAATGTTCTGTTCGTTTAACATAACCAGTTCATCCTGCGCAGACTGCATCTGTTCTTCTAATACATTCTTGACATCCAGATCCTTTTTCGCTTTTTCTTTCTGATCTTTATATTCTTCCCTTCTCGCCTCATCAGCACTCTTTTGCCTTTTTGTCTCCGTCTTTATTTCATTTAAAGACATTCTGACATCAGGCTCACCAAGCAGTTCTCCTGCATCCTTTAGGACTGCTGACATTTTCTCATTTTCCTGTGTCACGAGCTGATGCGCTTTTTCACTCAGTCTGCTGACTGACTCCCTTGCCTTTTCATCCTCCGCTTTTGCCTGTTCTAACACTTCCCGATCCGGAGTTTCCTGTGGTATGACTGCCAGTGTCGGATGATGTATGGCTCCACAGACCGGACAGGGTTCGTCTTCCTTTAATCCCTGCGCCAGCATTCCCGCCTGTGCATCCCAGAATTGCTGTTCTATCCTCCGGTATTGTTCACTGATCTGTTTCTGCTCTGCGGCTGCTTTCTGATACTGTTTTTGAGTTTTCTCCCTTTCTCTGCTGACTTTCTCACAATCCTCTAACCTGTTTTCCAGCTCTTCGAGCCTGCGTATCCTCTCTGATACTTCCAATATTGCTTTCTCTGCCTGTTCTCCCCTGCTGTCTGCACCGGAAAGCTGCTCCCACGTTTCTTTTTGCTGCTGTAAGTCCCTGCTTTTTACCTCATATGATTTCTGTACGTTTTCCAGTTCTGTACCAAGTCTCTTTACTTCTCTTTCTGATGTGTTCAACTGTTCTGCAATCTCTGTCAGATCCTGTATTTTCTGTCGGATTTCTTTTACTTCCTTCTCATAGGCAATCTCCTGTCCTGCCGCATCCTTGTTCTGCTCCTGTTCTTCTTTTAACAGTTGCTGCTGTTCTAAAAGACTGTTTTCTGTTTTCTTTTTTAAATCAAGTTTTTCCTTTTGATCTGAAATATGCTCCTCCAGCGCACGGCTCCTGTCTCTCTGATTTTTCAGCGTATCCATTTTTTCTGTGATCAGTCGCATTTCATGCTCTATGCGTTGTATTTCCGCAGTAATGCCCTCATAAGATTTTAAGGTCTCTTTTTCCTGCTGCAGTTTTCCCTCCAGTTCTGTTCGTCTCTGTTCATCCTGCTGCTTTTTCTGAACCTTTTCTTCCATATCCTGGTGCTTCTTTTCCTGCGACAGACCAATTTCCTGTATTTTTTCAAACAACACCAGCTTCTGTTTATATTCTTCAATCGTTCTGCCTAATTTTTCACAGCATTCCGCTTCCTCTCCTGCCCTGTCCATATCCGCTTTTGCCTGCACCAGAAGCGCTTCTAAGTCCTTCAGCTTCTGCTGTTTTTCTTCCAACAACCGCCTTCTGTCTGCATTTTCACGCACTTTCCCGCTAAGTTCATCCATATTTTTTATTTGCTGATCCAGCGCCTCTTTTTCCTTTTGCAGGCACTCCAACACAGATTCTTCCGCTTTACAAAGTTCTTCTAAAAGTGAGATTCCCTCCTCGATCCTGCCGTCAAATTTTTCCTTTTTTAAAAGATTTATTTTTTCTGCGATCCTTGTCCCTTCTTCATCCAGAGAGTCACTCTCACAGACAATTCCCTCCATATACTGATTGATGCTGCGCCGCAGTTCATCATATTCTTTCCACTGTTTTTTTACGGCATCTTTCAGTTTGTCCTGCAGCACACGATAAATATCCGTCCCGAATATCTGACGAAAAATCTTTCCTCTCTCCTCCGTATTGGCAAACAATACTTTCTGAAAATCCCCCTGTGCGATCATTGCTATCTGGGTAAACTGTCTGCAGTCTAAACCGATCAGCTCTGTGATGGCGCGTGTGACCTCCCTGCTTTTTGTCACTGGTTCTCTGTCATCCGGGTACTCTAGTGCAGCATTCGCCTTTTCCGTTGTCATTCCCGTTCCACGTCCCTTCGGACGCATATATTCCGGGTTACGCTCTACTGTATACCGTTTATTTGCGTACTCAAATGTCAGACGCACGAATGTTTTCACGTCATCTTTTGCATATTTGCTGCGGAACATATCCGCTTTGCGCACATCACCACTGGCTTCCCCGTACAGCGCAAACGTGATTGCATCAAAGATCGTGGTCTTTCCTGCCCCGGTATCCCCTGTGATCAGAAATAATCCCTGCGATCCAAGCCGTTCAAAATCTATGGTCTGCTCCCCCGCATACGGGCCAAATGCACTTATTGTAAGACTGACTGGTTTCATAAATCGTTCCTTTCCTGCCGCTCCTATTTTCTCTCAAATCCCAAATATCTCGTTCCCTGAAACATCAGTTTTCCTGTATTTGCTTCTCAAACTATTTTTTCAGGAACTTGTCAATGCACCAGCTCTTCCATCAGTTCTCTGACAAAATCCTGCTGTTCTTCACTCATCGGCTGATTATTCTGTATCTCGTAAAATTCTTCAAACAGTTCCATCTCTGATTTTTGCTCCACATGTTCGGTCACCTCAACCTGCCTGCTCTGTCTGGTCCTGCTGTTATCATAGACAAGCTGCATCAGATTCGGGTATACCGTCCGAAGTTTTGCCATTCCATCCGGCACATCTTCCTCATCGGTCAGTGTAATCTGCAGATAATCTTCTGTTTCTGTGCCCTCATAGAAATCTTTCGACATCAGTTCCATGTATGTTCCCCGGATCTTTCTCAGATCACGAAGCGGTTTTAACGGAACTTTTTCAATGAAAATATCTCCCTTTTCCTTTATCTCCAGGACAACAACGGACTTTTTCTGTTCCGCCTCGGAAAAAGAATATTTGAGCGGGGTTCCGCAATAGCGCAGTGTCTCCCTTCCGATATGCTGCGGGCTATGAATATGCCCTAATGCAACGTAATCAAAAACATCAAACACTTCCGCCCCGATCTGGTCTAATCCACCCACCGAAACTTCCTCCGACTCACATCGCGAAGCCCCTGTCACAAACTGATGTGCCACCAATATATTCCGCTTTGATGCGTCCACCGGCATATGAGATACGACAAACTGCAGGGCATCCTGATATGTTTCCACTGTCTCCACATCATCTTCCTGTGCCAGATCCTGTTTTGTCCCGGCATCTTTTTTTTCAATGGATATCCCCTCTGTCACTTTCCTCCACGCATGGCGCACGACCGCCGGGCGGATAAACGGCAGCAGCCAGATGCAGAGTTCCCCATATGCATCCTGACATGTAACACACCTCACCTCTCCATCATAAACCGGTGAAACATAGACTTCCCGGCTGCTCATAAGCTGTGCACCAAATGCAATACGTTCCGCGGAATCATGATTTCCACTGACTGCAAACACCTTTTTCCCGCAATCAGCAAGTCCCGTGAGAAACTGATCAAACAACTGTACCGCCTCCGCAGACGGAACCGGCTTATCATAGATATCCCCCGCGATCATAACCGCATCCACCTGTTTTTCCAATGCGATCTCTTTGATCTGCCGTAAAATATATTTCTGATCTTCGATCATGGAAAACTCATTGACTCTTTTTCCAATATGCAAATCCGAGATATGAAGAAATTTCATGCTCTCCTCCTATACTATTTCATTCGTAATACTTTACTTAACTATACCATATAGCGTCCCGAAATACAAACATATGTTTTGTTTTTGTTGCTTTTTCACAAAAAAACAGATCTCAGAAAATAAAAACCACTTTCTGGAGATCCATTTTTCTATTTATTTTGTTTCCATTGTAACAGCAATGCCGAATTGATGATGACGAGCACAGAACCTGCATTATGTACCAATGCTCCCACGACCGGATTTAAAATTCCGATGATTGCAAGCACGATCGCCACAAAGTTAAGCCCCATCGAAAAACTCATATTGCATTTGATCGTGATCATCATCCGCCTGGATAATGCAATCAGATGCGGCAGTTCTTTTACTTCATCATCCACCAGCGCAATATCTGCTGCATCCAACGCAATATCACTTCCAACACCGCCCATCGCAATTCCGATATCCGCTTTTTTCTGTTCCGCCGGCAAGGTAATCTGCGCTAAGACATCCTCACACGGCACATCCTCGTCAACCATACGGTCGATTGCCTGTACCTGACCAATGATTTTTGACAGTCTTATTTTTCACTTATCTCTTCCCGTATCTCTATCGGATGCGCATCGGTAACAAAGATCATTCCATCATACAATTTTTCCGGCGATTGTGATGTGCGGTAACTGCGTGGGAAAAGTCCCATAAAAATTGCACTGTAGCCCTCTCCTAACGATCCCATAGAAACATGATCTGTAATCTGCTCTTTCAGTTGTGAATTTTCCGGAACCTTTGAAAAATCCAGCCAGCTCATATCATAACCAGCTTTCTTCGCGGCTTTCGCTAGAGGATCATAGGAATAAAACGTGTGCGTGATACGCTTTCCATCATTTTTCGGAAGATTGCAGTTCGTCTTGTAAAAATCCGTTCCAATCGCAAAATATCCGTCCCCCAGTTCATCGGAAAGAATATTCCCCATCACTCTGGTACCTGCGCCATAATTTCCAAACCGCTCTATATGCCCATTGTGACCTGAAATAAAAATACAGGAATTGCCCCTCTGTTCTTCCATAGAAAGGATCCACAGCACATTTTCTGCCATCAATTGGTCTCTGAGCACATTTCCTTCTACGGCAGAATTGATCACTTTCCCAAGAGAAATATTCTGCAGCAGCGTATCTGCCAGATGATCCGCCTGTACAATGTCCTTTACATCTGATTTTTGTAATTCTTCTTTTATTTCTGTGATCACTCTGCTCTGCTGTTCAACATCATACTCACTGTGCTGTTCTTCTGTATCCTCCAGTTTCTTCAGTTCTGTCACATCTATCCCCGCCTTTTCACATGCTTCAATCAGATACTGCAGATTATAGGACCATCTTTGCATGTCAAACCCATAAAACCTTAAATCATCTCCATCTTTTGCAGTCTCATTGTATTTTCGCATATAAGAGATCAGATCTGCCATCTCATCAGTTCTGTATATTGCAAAGCCAATCGCCGCGGCAGCCTGCTCTGCCGTTCCTTCCCCACCGTGAATGTAGCGGTTCACATACTCGCATCCACCGTAGTCTCCCTCCAGTGCAAATGCTCTTATCCCGGCATTTTCCACCAGATTTTGAAATACGGAAAGTTTTAACTGCTGAAACTCTGCATTTCCATGGGATGCCTCCCCCAGTGCCACAATTTTTGTTTTCTCCGGTATCTTTAAGTCCTCCACCTGCTCTGCATATTGTGCAAATTCCGTTGTATCTGCACATGGTCCGGTTCCAAATCCTCCAAAATGGGAATATATGCTGCCGGCGGCAACTATACCTAACAGGATTATACCTGCGACAGCCCAGATTCGCGAATGTTTTTTCTTTTTCATAAATTTTCCTCCCCAAAAATTATCTGCTTTACTTAATTCACGACTTTATCTTAACAAAAAAGGAAATGTACCGCCATTTTATTAGCTTACATTTCCCTGATAAATCTTACATTTTTGTAAGATTGGAAGAATCTTCAAATTTATATTGCAAGATAACTTTACTTCCCAAAAGTGTGATCGCCTTTTGTGGACAATTACATATACATCGGTAACACATCGTACATTTGCTGCCTGGATGAGGTCTTCCATTCTCCATCGTGATATTTTTCATGGGGCAGATTTTTGCACACTTACCACACCCCACACAATCCTGATTTATTTTCAGCTGATCCGTATATCCCGCTGTCTTTTTATAAAACCAGAGCCTTTGTCCAAAAAGTCCTGCTATATGGGCGAAAATTGTCAACCCCTCCGCAGGATAATCCCCCTGCCTGATCCGTTCTGCAGCTTCTTTCAATTTTTCATCCGCTTTTCTGATAATCTTTTCATTTTCTTCTGCAGATTTTTTCAACATTTTACTGTCACATATGGAATCCGGCATTTTAATATGTACGCCGCCTAAAATCACTGCTCCGTATTTTTTCAGAAGTCTTGCTGCACATCCGGAGCCGTCCCCGCTAAATGCTCCCATGGTCGCGACACATATCATTTTCCTGCCTTTCCATAAAGAGGCATGCATTTGGATAAAATCTCTTACCATGTATGGTGCATTCGAAAACTGCGTCGGATACCCAAGGATCACTGTTTCGTTTCTTTTTATTTTATCAATGATAAATTCATCTTCTAACGGGACCACATCGGCTGACGCATCGATTAATTTTACCAGTTTTGTAATGCAATATTTCGTATTACCTGTACCACTCAGATAAATTCCTATCATTTCCAAACTCCTCCGTCTTTCGGTTATTTTGACGTTTTTTCTATGAATGTTTTCTATTGAATATTTTCTATAGAATATTTTCTATTGAATGGTACAGCATACCAAAACCATCCTCTAAAAATTCACTCTTCGATAAATCCATCGACATTTTGATATATTCTTCCTTATTCGCTGCAAGCTGTATCAGTCCTGCTAACATTCCCCAGAACTGAAAGATCGTAGGCATTATTTTTAAATCCTCTCGCAAATCACCATTTTGAATGCCTGCCACTAAAAATTCTTTCATTTTTTCATTGATTTCTTCCCCCACATGATAGGTAGCTTTCTCTTCTGGCAGGTAATCATGATCTTTAAAATCAACATTAATTTTGTCCAACACCATTTTAAAATAAAACGGAAATTCCTCCTGATACTGTATTAAACCTTTACAGATCATATCGTATCTAGCCCTTGTTGTCTGCTGCTCTTCTAACGCAGTAACTATATATCCATATAATTTTTGCATGCTCTCTAAAACCAGCAGACCAATGATCTCCTCTTTGTTTTCAAAATATACATATAACGTAGCTTTACTGTATCCGGCAGCTTCTGCAATATCACTCATGGAAGTTGCCGTGATTCCATTTTCCATAAACAGTACCGATGCCGCTGACGCAATATTTTCTCTATGTACTGCCCTCTGTTCTTTTTTTCTTCGTCCCATATACCTCTCCTCTTCAGTTAATTAAACTCTTGGTTTAATTATATTGATAAATATATGGATTGTCAATCCTTACCTTTACACAACACAAAAACCCGCACAAACCTTTCGGTTCATGCGGGTTTTCCCCCTATATATTACCTTTTCCCAAAAATAACATATCCCCTTTTTAATTGATGCAATACAAATTATTTGTCTGCGATAGCAGCCCTGTGCATGCAGCACAGACTGCATTTTACCTTATAACAAATTATTTATTTGCAATCGCAGCCTGTGCTGCAGCCAAACGAGCGATCGGCACACGGAATGGTGAACAGGATACATAATCCAGACCAATCTTGTGGCAGAACTCAACAGATGAAGGATCTCCACCGTGCTCACCACAGATACCAACATGGAGTTTCGGATTAACCGGTTTTCCAAGTTTAATAGCTGTCTCCATTAACTTACCAACACCTGTCTGGTCAAGTTTTGCAAATGGATCGTTCTCGAAAATTTTCTTATCATAGTAAGCATTTAAGAACTTACCAGCATCATCACGAGAGAAACCATATGTCATCTGTGTTAAGTCGTTTGTACCGAAGCAGAAGAAGTCAGCCTCTTTTGCGATCTCATCAGCTGTAAGAGCAGCTCTTGGAATCTCGATCATAGTACCTACTTCATACTCAAGTTTGATACCTGCTGCTGCGATCTCAGCATCTGCTGTCTCAACAACAACATCTTTTACGTATTTTAACTCTTTTACTTCGCAAACCAATGGGATCATGATCTCAGGTTTTACAGTCCAGTCAGCATGTTTCTTCTGAACGTTGATTGCTGCACGGATAACAGCTTTTGTCTGCATCTTTGCAATTTCCGGATAGGTAACTGCAAGACGGCATCCTCTGTGTCCCATCATTGGGTTGAACTCATGTAAAGAAGCGATGATGTTCTTGATGGTCTCAACAGATTTACCCTGAGCTGCTGCAAGTTTCTCAATGTCAGCTTCCTCAGTCGGAACGAACTCATGAAGAGGTGGATCTAAGAAACGGATTGTAACTGGGTTACCCTCCAGAGCTTCGTATAATGCTTCGAAGTCTCCCTGCTGATATGGCAGGATCTTCTCTAATGCAGCTTCTCTCTCTTCTACAGTATCGGAGCAGATCATCTCACGGAAAGCAGCGATTCTGTCTTCCTCGAAGAACATATGCTCTGTACGGCAGAGACCGATACCTTCTGCACCAAGCTCACGAGCTTTCTTAGCATCTGCAGGAGTATCTGCGTTTGTACGAACTTTAAGAGTTCTGAACTGATCAGCCCAAGCCATAACACGTCCGAACTCACCAGCGATTGTAGCATCAACAGTCTTAATTGCTCCATCGTAGATGTTACCGGTTGTACCATCGATTGAGATGTAATCTCCCTCATGGAACTCTTTGCCAGCTAATGTAAATTTCTTATTTTCTTCGTCCATAGCGATATCGCCACATCCGGATACACAGCAGGTACCCATACCACGTGCAACTACGGCTGCGTGAGATGTCATACCACCACGAACTGTTAAAATACCCTGGGAAGCTTTCATACCAGTGATATCCTCTGGAGATGTCTCAAGACGTACTAATACGACTTTCTCTCCTCTTGCATTCCACTCTTCAGCATCCTCTGCTGTAAATACGATCTTACCACATGCAGCACCCGGAGAAGCACCAAGTCCTTTTCCGATCGGTGTAGCAGCTTTTAATGCAGCAGCATCGAACTGTGGATGAAGTAATGTATCAAGGTTACGAGGATCGATCATAGCAACTGCCTCTTCCGGAGTCTTATGTCCCTCGTCTACTAAATCGCAAGCGATCTTAAGTGCAGCCGGAGCTGTTCTCTTACCGTTACGGCACTGAAGCATGTATAACTTCTTGTTCTCAACGGTGAACTCCATATCCTGCATATCATGATAATGATTCTCAAGAGTCTCACAAACTTTTAAGAAGTCTGCATATGCCTCAGGGAATTCTTTCTCCATCTGAGCGATTGGCATAGGTGTACGAACACCTGCAACTACGTCCTCACCCTGTGCATTGATTAAGAACTCACCCATCAGTTTGTTCTCGCCAGTTGCCGGATCACGTGTAAATGCAACACCTGTACCGGACTCGTTATTTAAGTTACCGAATACCATAGGCATTACGTTAACTGCCGTACCCCAGGAATATGGGATATCGTTATCACGACGATATACGTTTGCACGTGGGTTGTCCCATGAACGGAATACAGCCTCGATAGCAAGTTTTAACTGCTCAACAGGATCTGAAGGGAAATCTGTACCTAACTGGTTCTTGTACTCAGCCTTGAACTGCTCTGCTAACTCTTTTAAGTCAGCTGCTGTAAGGTCGATATCAAATTTAACGCCTCTCTCTTCTTTCATCTTGTCGATGAGCTGCTCAAAGTATTTTTTACCAACTTCCATAACTACATCTGAGAACATCTGAATGAAACGTCTATATGAGTCATATACGAAACGCTCGAATGCAGGATCCGGATTACCTTTGATCATTGCAGCAACTACTTCGTCATTTAAACCAAGGTTTAAGATGGTATCCATCATACCTGGCATGGAAGCTCTTGCTCCTGAACGAACAGATACTAATAACGGATTCTCAAGATCGCCGAATTTCTTTCCGTTGATCTCTTCCATTTTCTTAACGCCTTCCATAGCCTGAGCCATGATCTCGTCGTTGATCTTGCGACCATCTTCATAGTACTGTGTACAAGCCTCTGTTGTGATTGTGAATCCCTGTGGTACAGGAAGTCCGATGCTTGTCATCTCTGCAAGGTTGGCACCTTTACCGCCAAGCAGGTTACGCATGGTCATGTCGCCTTCGCTAAACATATACACCCATTTGTTTGCCATTTTGATAATTCCTCCTAAAATAAATTACTATGTAATTATGGACACCGTATTTGTTTCCATAATCAAGCCATGTTATGTGCCTTTCTAAAACGCACATATTTATTCTAACATATTTTGTCTAAATAGCAACATTTTTTTTACTGTTTTTCCCTGTTTTTTTGTAACATTTTCACAATGTAAAACTTTGTTCCGTTATGTGGAACATTTTGGATTTGTTTATTTCTTTTTCCATTTTGCATACAGTGTGATTTTCCCCGTGCTGCCTTTCTTAATAGAGGTTACCTTTCTGGTACATTTTTTATCACGGTACCATCCTTTAAACACATACCCTTTTCTTGTTGGTGCTGCCAGTTTTATCATCTTTGAAGTAATGGTATATATTTTCGGATTTTTCTTATTATTTTTGCCTCCGTTTAATTTGTAGGTAATGGTGTACTTTTCCTTTGCCCATTTTGCATACAGTGTTACTTTTCCGGTACTGCCCTTTTTAATAGAGGTTACCTTTTTGGTACATTTTTTATCACAATACCATCCTTTAAACACATACCCTTTTTTTGACGGATTTGAAAGTTTTATCGTCTTTGAAGTGATTTTATATGTTTTGGGATTCTTCTTATTATTTTTGCCTCCATTCAGGTTATATGTAATCTGATACTGTGCTGCTTTCCACTGGGCATATAAAGTTACGACCTCATCTGCTTTTTTTGTCAGATTTTTTACATAGGCATTTTCCTCATAAAAGGTTCCCTTCCCATCTGGCTGCGTATTCCAGCCTGCAAATGTATATCCTTTCTTTTCAAACTTATTTTTTGAAAGTTTTTCCTTCTGACCCGCCGCACATGCTTTCTCACTCATTTTCCCTTTTGCTGCGCCATTGCCGTCAAATTTTATTGTATAAAGATATGGACACACGACAACCGGAACATTCCTCTTAAATGCTTCTGCATTGATTTTATCTTTGGAGAGACTGGTTATTACATATATTTTTTCAGGTCCGTCTGTCGTTTCCCAGGAAAATGCTTCGCTGCCAATCTCTGTAATCGTCTTTGGCAGCCTTATCTTCCCAAGCACGCCGCCGTCCTTATAAAACGCACAGATTCCGATTGTTTTTACCGCGGTCTGGGAAAGATCAAGTTCCCCCGTTAAATTTTTACAGGATAAAAAAGCATAACTGTCAATCGCCGTTAATGTTTTGGGGAATTTCACGGTTTTTAATCCACTGCAGGCAGAAAATGCACTACCGCCTATTTCTGTAACCAAAGTCTGGGATAAATCCATTTTCTCCAGTGAACTGCAGCCTGTAAATGTGCCAAATCCAATTTTCGTTATATTCTCTGGCAATTTCACCGTTTCCAATGCACTGCACCCCTCAAATGTTCCTTCCAATTCCGTTATCCCTGTCTGGGACAAATCTGCTTCTTCCAACAGCGTACAGTCTGCAAACACACCCGCTCCATCATTCACTTCCAGCACGTCAATATCTTCAAATCCGCCACACTTTACCTGACGGATGTTTTTATTTTTTACAGCAGCTAAGTCGAAATACCAGTTTCCTCTGCTCCATCTATAAGAAATCAGACTGTAATACAATCCATCCTTCAGCAAGCCATCAACTCTATATATCTGATGATTTGATAATTCTGCAATCTCCTCCGGGGACAGGTCAAAATACCTGTCAGAATACCCCTGATACTCCCATTCTTTATCTACCGAATAAGAGTTGCGGCTGCACCATGTAGCATCTGCAAAAATCCATTTTCCATTTTCACTGTCATAAACAGCATTGTATTCATGGGCATGCCCCTCTAAATCCATGCACGGAATTCCAATGGAAATGCACAATGTTCTCATAAGGCTTGCATAACCCGAACACATAGCACGCTTTTGCTCGTACACCTCATACGGTGACCAATAACTTGGCTTATTATTATAATAGGCGTAATAATCATAATAAGTTCTGTCCGCAACAAATGCCATGATCGCTTTTATTTTCTCATACTGTGTAGTACACCCGGCTACAGCCTGTAATGCAGCCTGTCTTAATTCCTCAAACTGGGCATCTGTTATGGCATTCCTTTCAGGATCTGTTAAAAAGTAATCCGGGTCTGCATATTTATTAATCAGAGTCCAGGCCTTCTGTTCCGCTGCAATCTGCTCTTCACTTGCGTCCCCCTTGATTGAAGTTTCTTCCCGTTCTTCTGTTTCTTCTTCCATTTCCGACAGTTCTGTTTCTTTCTGTTCTGTTTCTGTGTCTGGCTGCTCTGTCTCCTCCGGCTGTTCTTCTGTGTCTGGCTGCTCTGTCTCCTCTGACTGTTCTTCTGTGTCTGGCTGTTCTGTTTCTTCCGACTCTGGCTGCTCCGTATTCTCCCGTTTCTCCTGTTCGCCTGCCTGTGTCTCCTGACGTTCACGATCCATCAGATCCAGTTCTTCCGTATCCGCATATTTTTCATTTACTTTCTCTGATGCCGATTCCGTTTTTTCTGTCTCTGTAATCACATTCGCCTGCATATTTACCGGCATCCCACCAACCAAAACAATCGCAGCCAGCAATGCCGTAAAAGCTTTTTTCATCCTTCCTTTCATAAACTAAAACTCCTCCTTCATTTGTACCGCTATGTTACATTACCTTTTCTATATTATAACCGCAATACGACTATTTTCAATTGTTTGCGAAATCATTTCTATCATGTCTCCGCAGACTATCTGCCTGTACATACTTCAAAAATATTTTTCTTCTCCTCCGCGAGGTGCGCATCCCGCCCGGAGGGCGTTTTCATTCATAGGACGTAATTTCCTATGAATGAAAAACAGACGGATCATTCCCACCCAACAGGAATAATCCGTCTGTCTTTTTCTTTTTATTCTCCGCTTCGAAAAATCCTAGAAATCTACTTCCGTGTCATAGTAACAGCATTTCAACAGCTTTTCCATCTCCTCCTGGCTCGGCTGTCTCGGGTTTGATCCGGTACATGCATCTAAGATTGCATTGGCTGCGATCTCCGGCAGTCTCTCTAAGAATACTTCTTCCGGTACAAAGCCCTGCTCGGTCGGATAACTGTCTGCACCATAATTCTTAATACAGTGCGGAATCTTTAAGTCATCATTCATACCACGCAGATATTTGATCAGAAGTTCCACTTTCTCGTCTAATGAATCACCGCCAAGTCCCATGAAATCTGCGATCTCACCATAACGTTTCTTTGCAGTTTCATCTTTGGCGTTAAATGCGATCACTTTCGGCAGATACATTGCGTTGGCTGCACCGTGGATGATATGTGCGCCGTAATCCGCAAATGCAGCACCGGTCTTATGTGCCATGGAATGTACGATACCAAGCAGTGCATTGGAAAATGCCATACCGGCAAGACACTGTGCATTATGCATGTTATCTCTCTTGTCCATATCCCCGTTATAAGATCCTACCAGATCACGCTGGATCATCTTGATTGCATGCAGGGCAAGCGGATCTGTGAAATCACAGTTCGCTGTCGATACATATGCCTCGATTGCATGTGTCATCGCATCCATTCCGGTATGTGCTACCAGTTTCTGTGGCATTGTCTCTGCAAGTTCCGGATCAACGATTGCAACATCCGGTGTGATCTCAAAGTCAGCGATCGGATATTTGATACCTTTCTCATAATCGGTGATGATGGAAAATGCAGTTACCTCTGTTGCAGTTCCCGAAGTTGAGGAAATCGCACAGAAATGCGCTTTCTTACGAAGTTTTGGAATACCAAACACCTTGCACATATCCTCAAATGTGATATCCGGATATTCGTATTTGATCCACATAGCCTTTGCCGCATCGATCGGCGAACCTCCTCCGATCGCAACGATCCAGTCCGGACCAAACTCTTCCATCGCCTTTGCGCCCTTCATTACGGTCTCCACCGATGGATCCGGCTCAATTCCTTCAAAAAGCTGTACTTCCATGCCGGCTTCTTCCAGATACTGTTTTGCGCGGTCAAGAAAACCGAAACGTTTCATGGAACCACCGCCTACGCAGATAATCGCCTTTTTGCCTTCAAACGTCTTTAATGCTTCCAATGCCCCTTTTCCGTGATACAAATCGCGTGGTAATGTAAATCTTGCCATCTTTCCTCCAATCTGCCGCCATCAAAAGGCCGCCCCCTGACACATACACATGCCTGTATTTTTTGTGTCATTTACTGTGTGCAACTTTTATATAACCATCACATATTTTGTTAATTAAATAACAATATGTATGGTAACATTATATCATATCTTTCAAAAATAAGAAGCATTTTTAATAATTCTTAATATTTTCTAAGCATTGTTTTTAAATCCACATTTTGGACAGATATTTCCTCCCTTATATACATAACCACAGCGGAAGCAGCAGATCGTATCATGTTTTTCTTTCGCCAGATAAGAAATATTTCGCGAATCCGGTTTTTCCTGTAAATAATGAATAAATTCATTCAATACCCCGGCATATGCCGTGAGCTGCTTATTTTCTACCGCATATGGAATTTTCGTCTTTTTCCCATTTTTCTCTGTCACATACACACCACGGTTTAAAAGTCCTGTGGATGCAGTGATCTCATCTATGGACGGAACATCAATACGGTAAGATGTCATCAGTGTGCTGTAATATAGATGTTCCGGTGTCAGGATAATCCCCTCTTTTCCACTGTTGTTTCTCGATGTGTCCACCACAAAAATCGGATATTCAAACAGACCGTTTCCTGCGGCATAGGATGCCATGGCATAATCGATAACCTCTGTTTCCTGCGGCGCTGCCTGCTTTAACAGCACTTTTCTCGCCGGGTAAAAATAATGTTTCTGGCTTTCTGTGATTCCCGCCTCTTCCAGTTCATTTTTCAGCTTATTTACAAGCTGTTCACACTCATCCGTCTTGATCTTGGAAAGACGCCTGCTTAAAAGTTCTAATGCATTATCCTTTAAATCCGGTAAATATGGTCCTTCTGCAATCTTCTGATACGCATCCATTCCCTCATCAAAGGACATGTGTGCCGGATCACCGGTAATTTCTGCGATCTCATTTTCATCCATTTGACGGATTTTATTCTCGATCTGCTCAAAATACGGCAAAACCAGCCCCGGCTCAAACTCCTTTTCTTTCAGACGCTCCTTAAGCTCTGTCAGATCATCTCTGGTGATTTTTCTCGACTGGCGGATCATATTTTTTATTTCCTGCTGTTCGGCAAGATTTTTCTGCGATTCTAACCGTTCCTGATATGGGGTTAAATCTACTCCTTCGTATTCTTTTAATTTCTCCCGAAGTGCATGGTAACGTGCCCTGTCCATATTAGGCGGCATTTTTCCAACCAGCTCTGCGACTTCCCGCTCTGCCTGTGTCTGCATTTTCTGTTTCAGATTTAAAAGCAGATTCTGTTTTTTCTCCTGCGGCAGCTTTTCCTCTGCAATCTCGTCATAGACACGGCGCATCACGGCATAATTTTTATCTGCGCAGCTCTCTGCCTTTTTATTTAACGCGGCAAGCTTTCTGTCCTGTTCTTTTTCCTCTAACATATCCAGGTATTGTTTCCGCTCTTCGGGCGAAATTCTTGTTTCATGCATGAGCTGGTGTTTTAATTCGGAAAGCTGGCGCTCTGACATACGGTCTGCGACTCCAAATTTAGCCTGATAAGTCTCGCGGACTTTCTGCGCCTCCGCATTATTTACCTGTGCATATTTTTCATCGGACGATTCCCCGCTGATCTGCCCAGCTTCGTGCGGCTGCCTGCTGTCACTCTCATATCGGGAAACTTTCACATGGCGTCGTTCGGTTTCATCCTGACGTGCATCTGCATACAGCCTTTCGTTCTCATTCCGCTTCCATCCACTTTCACTCGCGCTTTCATTTCCATGCTGTTTTTCTGCGTGCCGGTTCTTGCTCTCATCCTGCTCTTCTTCATCATCTGTGACTTCGTCCTGATCTGATGCAGGCGTACTCTTTAACTTTTTACGATGCTTTTTTTCCTCCTGTATGGCAGGTTCGCAGGCTGCAATACTGCTTTCCGGGAAAAATCCCTCTTCTATCTTATTTAATAATTCCTCAAAGTCTGCATCTGAATATTCCGGCAGATCCTCGCACAGTTCCTCAAGTGGCTGCTGCTCGTCCTCGACACCCGCCGGCTTTCTGCCGTCCTCATACTCATTATAACGGCTGTTTGCCTCATGCTCGCCGTTACGCCCCATCAGCTCAAGATAATCTTCGTATGCCTTTTTATCCTCCTCAAAATCCATCAGATAAATATCGCCGTCTCCAAGAAGTTTCCATGGGCGCGGCGTATAAAATCTGTGACACGCTGCACAGGTACATGCTTTTGCCAAAAGGACTACTCCCTCAGGCGTCTCGATTCGAAACTCTTTTCCTTTCGGATACATGATCATATGCAGATTTCCTTTGCATTTTGGGCAGCGGTAACCAACTTTATAAAAGTTATTGCCAATCCTGCCTTTTGCTCTTTCTGACAGTGAAAGTTCTATTCTCTCAAAAACAGTATGCGCCATCTTCCATTCAACTTTATGCCAGAGTCCCTGTTCCTCGTCTGCTTCCTCTTCCTTCTGCACTGCTTCTTTTGCCTCAAGTGCCGCCTGTATCACATCTTCATAGGTAATACGCTTTCCTGCATGATAAAAACGAAAATACTGCGTGGTATATTCCGGTTCAATATAGATTCCTGCAAGCACATGCCCGAAAAGAGTATTCAGCTGCTCCGTATTTTTTTCCACACGAAGTCCCTGGATCGTTCCCCATTTTCCAAATGCATACAGGATCATATTGATCACATCCCGTACTGCTGCCTCATCGGTATCTTTGATCTCATCTTCTTTGATCGGCAGATCTACAATATTTTCCGCCACTTTTCTACTGTCAAAATGAAAAAACAGGGAGCGCACTTCCCCCTGTAAAATGAGATAATTATCAAGTGCCACAAAAAGACCTGTCCAGTTTACATTTGCATGCATGGTCTTTATCAGCCGTTCAAATGTCATTTTTAATTCGCTATCTGCTTTTAATACGATCACTTTTTTCACCTCTTACTTTTCAAATGCAGATTTTTCCTTCAAGATCTGCGCAAAACCCATATGAAGTTCTTCTTTTGCCCACTCAAAATCAATCTCCTGATTGCTGTCATTCAAACAGACGCTTCCACTCTTCTGATGACCTATATCAGCCACAATCCTGCTGTTATCATTTGAGACATCATAATACCGGCAGAGTCTTCTTACATTGCCGGGAACAAAACCGCCAGTCAGTTTCTGATACTCCCTGAGCACATACTGGCTGACATCCTCTTTCTGACGGAATTTATGGCTGCACACCTCGTTTAACAACTCCGGCTCTAATTCCCACATTTTCACAAAAGTACTCTTTTTAAAAGGAGACGGCCCATGAACCGTGTAAAATCCTGTAAACAACGGGAACGCCAGTTCTAACATATTATAAATAAAATACATAAACGGATAACCGGGATGGAAATATGCTCCCGGCTGTTTTTTCATATTTTCACGTTTGTCAAAATATTTTGCCAGAAGCATGGCATTATTCAGGTAAATATATGGCATGACCTGATCTTTTGTATTTGCCACATCAGGCTGAAGAGCCAGCATATCCACCGGAAGATCATTTTTAAAATACTGTTCCGGTCTGACCTTTTTTATCAGAAACATATCATCATTAAAATATACAAAATTCTCTGCCAGACCTGGGATTCTGTGCATATTCCACTCAATGGCATGTGAATTAAATGTCGGCAGATATTTTTCTGGAATAAAATCTTTATGATTTACAATATTTAACTTCGGCTGTTCTTTATTTAACCAGGATGGCAGATGCCCCCATGTAACAAAGTGTATCCTGCGCACCCATGGTGCAAAACGCTCCACACCACGAAACCAGTACCTCAGCAGATCCCAGTCTCTGTATCTCTCTTTTCTGTCATCCTGTTTCTGCGACAGATCCGGCTGCATACTGTACTCCATTTTCTGTTTCTGCCAGTCCGGATCATTGCCATCTACCCATGTGATCACAAAATCAATTTCCGGAATGTTATTGTCGCGTGTCATAATAATCTCCATTTCTGCCCAGCAAACATCTTTTTCATCTGCTTAATAAATTTCACTGTTATCATGATAAAACAAATCCTGCAAAATGAAAATCCTATTTATCTGCTTAATTTATATTTTTTTAAGAAATACTGGTTTTTCCCTGTTTTAAGGCATTTCCGTTTCTTTTGTTAGCACTCATTAAAAAAGAGTGCTGATTTTCTATTGACTTTTGAAATTTGCGGTTATAATATTAGATTCAGGCAGCAGCGAGGCGGATCTGCCCACTGCATTTTATTACGATTATAAAGGAGTGTTTGAATATGGCAGAGAAACATGGAAATCTTTCAATTAACAGCGATAATCTGTTCCCGATTATCAAAAAATGGTTATATTCCGATCACGACATCTTCTTCCGTGAGCTGATCAGTAACGGATGTGATGCGATCACAAAATTAAAAAAACTCGAAATGATGGGCGAATATACATTACCGTCTGACTACAAACCGGAGATCCACGTTGTTGTAAATCCGGAGGAAAAAACCTTAAAATTTATCGATAATGGTCTTGGTATGACCGCAGACGAGGTTGAGGAATACATCAACCAGATCGCATTTTCCGGTGCAACAGATTTCATTGAAAAATACAAAGACAAAGCAAACGACGATCAGATCATCGGTCACTTCGGACTTGGCTTCTACTCCGCATTCATGGTAGCTGATCAGGTAACGATCGATACATTATCCTACAAAGACGGCGCAACGGCTGTTCACTGGTCCTGCGACGGCGGTACTGAATTTGATATGGCTGATGGCACCAAAGAAGGCGTCGGTACAGAGATCACCCTTTTCTTAAACGAGGATTCCGTTGAATTTTCCAACGAGTACCGTGCAAGAGAAGTCATCGAAAAGTACTGCTCTTTCATGCCGACTCCGATCTTCCTTGAGAAGGCAAACGCTGAGACAGAATATGAGACGATCGACGCCGCTGATAAATTAGACACAGACACCGTCGTTGAGACGATCCATGAGGAAGCAAAAACAGAGGAGAAAGAAAACGAAAACGGCGAAAAAGAAGTTGTTGAAGTTTCTCCTGCAAAAGATAAATTAAAGATCGTAAAGCGTCCGGTTCCATTAAACGATACCAACCCTCTCTGGGCAAAGAGTCCGAACGAATGCACCGACGAAGAATACAAAGCATTTTACCGCAAAGTATTCTTAGATTACAAAGAACCATTGTTCTGGATCCACTTGAATATGGACTATCCGTTCAACTTAAAGGGTATCCTGTACTTCCCGAAGATCAATACCGAGTATGATTCCATTGAGGGAACCATCAAACTTTACAACAATCAGGTATTTATCGCCGACAACATCAAGGAAGTCATTCCTGAATTCTTAATGCTCTTAAAAGGTGTGATCGACTGCCCGGATCTGCCGCTTAACGTATCCAGAAGTGCACTGCAGAACGATGGTTTTGTAAAGAAGATCTCCGAGTACATCACCAAGAAAGTAGCTGACAAGCTGATCGGTATGTGCAAGACGGATAAAGAAAATTACGAGAAATACTGGGACGACATCAGCCCGTTCATCAAATTCGGCTGTCTGAAAGATACCAAGTTCTGTGACAAGATGAACGATTACATCCTGTTCAAGAATCTGGATGACAAATATCTCACTCTTCCGGAACTCTTAGTCAAAGAGGAAGAAAAGAAAGACGAAAACAAAGATGAAGCTGAGGTATTAGATGCTGACGGCAATCCGATCAAAAAGGAAAGCACCGATGCAGCAGATGAGAATACTGAGGAAAAAGATGAGCGCAAGGTAATCTACTATGTAACTGACAAACTTCAGCAGGGTCAGTACATTAAGATGTTCAAAGAGCAGAACATGGACGCTGTCATCTTAGACCACAACATTGATACTTCCTTCATCTCACAGCTTGAGCAGCGCAATGAGCATTATAAATTCATGCGTATTGATGCAGATGTCACAGAATCCTTAAAGGACGAGACTTCCGCTGAGGACTTAAAGGCTGAGACAGATACCCTGACGGATGTGTTTAAAAAAGCTTTAAACAACGATAAACTGACTGTCAAAGTTGAGAAGCTGAAAAATGCGGATATCGCTTCTGTCATCACGCTTTCCGAGGAAGGCAGACGTATGCAGGATATGATGAAGATGTATGCAATGAACGGCATGGGCGGCATGGATCCGAACATGTTTGCTGCGGATCAGACCCTGACCTTAAACGCAAACAATGAACTTGTAAAATATATCTTTGAGCACAAAGATTCCGAGCATGTTCCGATGTTCTGTGAACAGCTTTACGATCTTGCAATGCTTTCCAACCAGCCGCTGTCTGTTGACGCTATGGCAAAATTTGTACAGCGCAGCAATCAGATCATGATGCTTTTAGCAAAATAATTTTTACAGAAATACAAGCCCCTGCAAAACCTGTAGATACGAGTTTTGCAGGGGCTTTCTCATGCTGTTTTTTATTGTGTTTATACCGGAATTTCTATAAAAATATTATTTTGCTGCCGTATAGATTGCGATCATATCTTCCACATCCAGATGCTTTACTTTTCCAAGATTGCCTCTGACTGCCGCATTACACTTTTCTGCCAGTTCTTTTATCTGTTCTTCTGTCGGCGCAATGCCAAGTTCCGTTAATGATGTCGGCATATGGATTTCCCGGTAAAAATCCTCCATTGCAGCAATGCCTGCCTCTGCCGTCTTCTGTTCTGTCTCCTGCGGCTCCACACCCATAACGTGCTCTGCAAACTGCACAAATCGTTCAATACGCTCCCCGCAGACATAGCGTGCCCAGCTTCCCCATATCGCGGCAAGCCCTGCTCCATGTGCCACATCAAACATTCCACCAAGCTCGTGTTCTAATTTGTGCGTTGCCCAGTCACCACCATCCGTTCCGCAGCCGGTCAGTCCATTATGGGAAAGACTTCCCGCCCACATGACTTCCGCGCGCGCATCATAATTTTCCGGCTCTTTTACAAGGATTTTTGCATTTCTGATCACCGTGCGCATCAGTGCTTCACTGATTCCATCCGTCAGTTCCATGTTTTCACCGTGGTTGAAATAGCGTTCCATCGTATGCATCAGGATATCCGTGCATCCGCATGCTGTCTGATACGGTGGAAGCGTCATCGTAAGCTCCGGATCTAAAACAGCAAACTTTAATCGGCTGTAATCGGTCGTGCATCCTCTCTTCATGCCGCCATCTTCCTTTGTTATTACGCAGGAACCGCTCATCTCACTTCCCGCCGCCGCGATCGTAAGCACTACACCGATCGGCAGACATGCAGTCGGTTTCCGTTTAAAATCAAAGAAATCCCACACGTCTCCTTCATTTGCAACACCATATCCGATCGCCTTTGCGGAATCAATGACACTTCCGCCGCCGACGGCAAGGATGAAATCGACATTTTCTTTTTTACAGAGTGCGATTCCTTCATACACCAGAGAAAGTCTCGGGTTTGGAACGACACCGCCCAATTCGACGTAAGTGATCCCCTCTTTATCAAAGATCGCCTCGATCCTGTCTAACAGACCGGAGCGTCTGGCACTGCCGCTTCCATAATGGATGAGAACCTTTTTACAGTTCTGTTCTTTTATCAGGTTTCCAACTTTTTGTTCCGCACCTTTTCCGAAAACAACTTTTGTCGGTGCATAATAATTAAAATCGTTCATTTTGCTCCTCATTCCCACATGTAAAAGTTCTTATTTCCTCTTTTCATAACTACTTCTAGTTATATAAGCTATTATCGGTAAGAAAACGTATCTGCTTTAGTCTGAACAAGCTCGCAGGAAACCATCACCGGTTCTCTGCGGGCTTACACTCTCTTATCGTATCTTCTTATTATATATCTGTCTGACAAACTATCTACATTGAAATTTTATCAAGTATTCCGGTCAGATGTGCGATCGTCACCCCATAATTTGTCATCGGAACCTGCTGTTTTTTGGCACGGTCGATCCGCGACATCACATATTTGCGGTTAAACATGCATGCACCGCACTGGATGATCAGATCATAGCCGGATAAATCTTGTGGAAAATCCGTTCCACTCATGATGTCTACGGTAATGCTCTCTCCTGCGCGCTTTTTTAACATGCGCGGGATTTTGACTCTTCCGATATCTTCCTGCAGTGGCGCATGGCTGCAGCATTCTGCGATCAGAACATGCGATTCATTTGTCAGGGAATCTAACATTTTTGCACCTTCCACATAGTAAGGAAGATCTCCTTTATACGCTGCAAACAAAACAGAAAATGAGGTCAGCATGCTCTCTTTCGGCTTGTGCTCATACACATAGCCGAATACCTGTGAGTCTGTGATGATCAGTTTCGGCGGTTCTTTTAAGGCTGCAAGTGCCGGCAATAGTTTATCCGTTGTCACACTCATGACCAGGCACTTTTTATCCAAAAGTTCCCGTAATGTCTGCACCTGCGGCAGGATCAGACGTCCTTTCGGCGCCTGGATATCCTGCGGCATGACCAGTAAGACGAAATCTTCTTCTGTGACGAGATCTCCCGTGATCAGCCTATCTCCGTAATTTTCCGGCACAAGGCGGGCGAGTTCTTCCCTGACTGCGTCGATCCCTGCCCCCGTTTTGGCACTGACTGTGAGCGCCTGTTTTCCTGTTTTTTCTTTGATATAAGAAGCAAGTTCGTCCGTATGCGGATCAATATCTGCTTTCCCGACGAGGAACAAAACAGGCGTATTTTTTTCTTTCAGAAACTGATACCACTTTAATTCTTCTGTGAGATCCGGTAAGTTCTCCTGATTTTTCTCGGACGACTGTTGTAATTTTTCTTTTGCATCTTTCGTCTCTGAAGCATCCTCTCTGCAGGCATCCGCGCCAGATACCACGATCACAGCGATATCCGCCTTTTCCGCTGCCAGTTTCGTTTTCTCCACACGGCGTTCCCCAAGCTCAGTCTCATCATCAAATCCCGCTGTGTCAATAATCACACAGGGACCAAGCGGACTGATCTCCATCGGCTTATAGACCGGGTCCGTCGTCGTTCCGGCAACATCTGCAACAATGGAGACTTCCTGATGTGTGAAGGCGTTAATAAAAGAAGATTTCCCGCTGTTTGTTTTCCCGAATACACCAATATGCAGACGGTTGCTGCCCGGTGTATCATTTAGTGTTCCTGCCATAGTACTCCTTCCGGACAATCTACCCGGCAGCACGGATTTTCCCGCTCTGCTTTCTGTTTGTCCATTTAAGATATGCATCCCGTTTTTCTTCTCTTAAAATCTGAAATCACGTTTTCCCTCTGCGATATCGTGGATGTGCTCGTATGCAGTCTGTTTTACTTTCGGATTCGGAATTTTTTCAAGTTCTCTGTCGATCAGCTCCATACCAAGACGTTTTGTCTCTTCGCTTGCATAATCTTCCAGATATTCTTTTAATGTCATCAGCGCATTCGGGTGACAGCAGTTTAAGATCTGCATGTTTTTACAAAGTGCCATAAAACGGTCACCGGTTCTTCCCTCGCGGTAACATGCAGTACAGAAACTTGGGATATACCCCAGTTTGATCAGCCAGTTCACAACTTCATCTAAGGTTCTCTGGTCGCTGACATCAAACTGCTCGCTGGTCACTTCTCCTTCTTTTTCCGGCTCTGCGTAGCCGCCGACGCTTGTTTTTGATGCACCGCTGATCTGGGAAACGCCAAGCGGAAGGACTTTGTTTCTCACTTCCTGGCTCTCTCTTGTTGAGATGATCATTCCGGTATATGGCACGGAAACACGGATCAGAGCACAGATCTTTGCAAATGTGTCGTCAGAGATGCCATTGTCAAATGCAGACGGATCAATGTCATCTGCATGCTTGATTCGCGGTACACTGATAGTATGCGGTCCGACTCCATGTACTGCCTCTAAGTGTTCTGCGTGCATCAAAAGTCCTGCAAACTCATAACGGTAAAGGTCAAGTCCAAACAATACGCCAAGTCCTACATCATCAATTCCGCCCTCCATTGCACGGTCCATCGCCTCTGTGTGATATGCGTAATCGTGTTTCGGTCCGGTCGGATGCAGCTTTTCATAGCTTTCTTTATGGTAAGTCTCCTGAAACAGGATATAAGTTCCGATTCCAGCTTCTTTTAATTTGCGGTAATTTTCCACGGTCGTTGCAGCAATATTGACATTGACACGGCGGATCGCACCGTTTTTATGTTTGATGCTGTAGATGGTCTTGATGCACTCTAAGATATATTCGATCGGGTTGTTGACCGGATCTTCGCCCGCCTCAATGGCAAGACGTTTATGTCCCATATCCTGCAATGCAGTAACTTCTTTTACGATGTCTTCCTGCGTCAGTTTCTTTCTTGCAATGTGTTTGTTTTTCAGATGATACGGACAGTATACACAGCCGTTCACGCAGTAGTTTGACAAATAAAGCGGTGCAAACAATACGATACGGTTTCCGTAAAAATCTTTTTTGATCTGCTCTGCAAGTGCATAAACTTCCTGGATTTTTTCAGGAATCTCACATGCTAAGAGGACAGATGCCTCCCTATGATTTAAGCCCTTTCTTAATTTTGCCTTCTCGATGATCTCATCGATCAGTGCCACATTGTCCTTGTTGGCATCTGCATAGGCAAGTGTCTCTCTGATCTCCTCATCTGAAATAAACTCTTCTGCTTTTAATGATTTTGCGTTATACATACATTCTTCCTTTCTTTCCGGTCAGTTTGCGCCCGCTTGCTTTCCGGTTAGTGTATTTTTATATGGACGACAGACTGCTCTTTTTGCAGAACTGTCGTATAAAACCAGTAGATCCGCCTTAAGTCTGCTGGCTTTTTGTCAATTTGTGATTTCTGAAGTTATCTTATGTCCGCCCGTTCTGTCTCACAGATGGCTGATACTTTCCATTCTGCTTTCTTATGGCTGAAAATCGCCCCTGTTTACGGCTACCTGATAGCCAATGCTTTCCATTCGTTTCTGCATGCAGAAGCGGCACTCTGCTGCCTCGTCACCGGTGCAGATCTTATTATCATATAATTTATATTTCTCCCGCACGGCAACCGGGGATAAATTCGGCATGACGACATTTGCTCCCGCTAAAATTCCAAGCTCCCTGCCCTTGGGATGAATCGTTCCAAGCGCTGTGGTCGCCGGGAGAAGTACATGCGGATGGATCAGTCTGATAATGGAAAGCAGCCGCAGTGTCATCTCCATAGTGCCCGCTGTCTCAGTACCAAACGGCGTATCTTTCTGCGGGATAAACGGACCAATACCGACCATCTGCGGTTTCAATCTACGGATAAACTGCAGATCTTCCCACAGGGTATCTACGGTCTGATAAGGCGAACCTACCATAAATCCGCATCCGGTCTGATATCCGATTTCTTTTAAATCTCTAAGACAGCGCATCCGGTTCTGATAGGACATCTCTGCCGGGTGCAGTTTCTTATAATGTGCCTCATCTGCCGTCTCGTGGCGCAGCAGATACCGGTCTGCCCCCGCATCAAAATATGCCTGATAGCTCTCTCTTGATTTTTCTCCGATAGAAAGTGTCACCGCACAATCAGGATATTCTGCCTTGATCTTTGAAACGATCTGACAGATCTTTTCATCGGTATAAAATCCATCCTCCCCACCCTGCAGTACAAAGGTGCAAAATCCCAGCTCATATCCGATTTTACAGCAGGAAAGAATCTCTTCTTCCGTCAGCCGGTATCGGTCTGCGTGGCAGTTACTTCTGCGGATTCCACAGTAAAGGCAGTCATTTTTGCAGTAATTTGTGAACTCAATCAGTCCGCGGATGTAGACATTTTTTCCATAGATGCGGTCACCTGTGTTCCGCGCACGCTGTTTTAAATCCTGTATCATCGCATCGTCCTCTGTGGCAAGAAGAAATGCAAGCTGTTCTTTTGTGATATCTGCTGTCTTTTCTATTGTCTCTGGCAGATTTTTAAAATTCTGCGCTGACATGCCATAGTTTTTCTGTTTGTTTTTGTCTGGTGTTCTCTGGTTTTGTAACATAAATTTATCCCTGTCCGATCATAATGGTCTTTCTGCTAGTGAGATTGGGCATCCGACATATATTTCTTTTGATTTTGCCCAATGTGTATATTTTCAATTCATATCCACGCCAGCTTATGCCATGCCAACATTCGAATACACCGTCTTTGCCGTGATTCCATCAAGTCTGCCGATTTTCCCGGAAAGTGCATTGATAACATCCTGCGGCGCATCGATTGCAACGCTGATGATATGCACATTCCGCTCACGGTATGGCAGACCCATCCGTCCGATAATATACGAGCCGTATTCATGCAAAAGTTTATTTAGTTCCGGCGTGGAATCCATATTTTCAACGATGATCCCGATCAAAGCTACTCTTGTATCCATTCGTTTCCTCCCTGATTATCAAATTTATATGATTTTCATACACGAATCTATGATACAGATTTTGGAATAAAAAAAACTGTACCCCTAATTTCAGGTACAGCCTAATAAGAGTCGCATTGCGCCTCTTACATTTTCCATTTATGCCATACCTTTCATCTCAAGTGATTCTTTTGATGTCAGCGTCTTTTCTTTTTCTAATAAACAATCTTGTGCAAAAAGGACTTTACATGTGCTCTTTGCAAAGATTTACAATCTCAATTTAGATGCATTTTACGGGCAAATTTCTTATTATAACAATACCCTCTGCATACACAAAAATTATACAGCAAAATTTTTGCCTATATAAGTATTATGTATACAAAGGGTATCATGATTTTTTAAGAATTGCAATTATGTTTCGATTCTGTACGATATAAAATACAAAAAATGTGTTACTGTTCACACATACTGTGTGAGCAGTAACGATTACAGCCCATTTTAAATGCATCTTCGATGCATGGGGCTGTAATCTGGCATGATATAGTCTTTGGCGCACAGCTTGACAGCAAGTGTCAAACTTGCGAGTGAACAGTAACAAAAATGTTACTCTTTACGGCACCGGCTCTTCCTCCGGCACCTCGATCTCTTTGATCATCGTCTCATTTCCACATAAAAGCCAGGTATGTTCCCCGCCGCACTCCGGGCAGATCTTACCATGTGCTACGGTATCATATTCGCATCCACAGTCATCACAATGTGTCACTGCATGGATTGTCTCGATATTTAACTCACTGCCGGATAAAACCTCTGTGCGGTCCGCCGCCCAGCGCCAGCAGTCTGTGAGATAAGACGGCACGATGCCGGACACTTCCCCGATGGAAAGTGTCACAGCCGAAACCTTTGTCAGTTCATTTTCCTGCGCAATCTCCTCCACGCTTTTGATCACATGAAATACGATTCCAAGTTCATGCATTCGCTTTATTTCTCCTTTTTTCCAAAGCGGATCTTCACTTCACGTTTTAACATATAAGGAAGAATTGCCTTCATCTTGTCCTCCGCTTTTACCATGCGGCTGCACTCCGGCAGCTCGCGGTGCAGATGGATCGCATCAAATTCACACTTTGTCGTGCAGACACCACAGCCGATACACTTGTTCGGATCGACCACGGAAGCTCCACATCCAAGACAACGCGCAGTCTCGATCTTCACCTGCTCCTCGGTCAGTGTCCTGTGTGCATCGCGGAATGATCTGTGCGCATCAATCTTGTCATCCATTGCAGGACGCTGTCTCTTTGCATTGTCATATCCTTCCAGGGCAAGATTTTCCTTATCCAGTTCGATAAACTGACGGCGGTTTCTTCCGATCGTCATGCTTGCGTTTTCATGCACAAAACGGTGAATGGACTCTGCACCTTCTTTTCCGGCTGCGATCGCATTGATTGCAAAACTCGGTCCGGTATAGACATCTCCACCGACAAAGATATCCGGTTCTGCAGTCTGGTAAGTAAGCGGATCTGCTACTGCTCCGTTTCCTCTTCCAAGTTCCACTTTAGAGCCTGCCAAAAGGTCACCCCAGAGAATGCTCTGTCCAATACTTAAGTATACATGCTCACATTTCACGGTCATTGTCTCATTCTCATCAAACTGTGGGTTAAAACGTCCTGTATCATCTTTGACAGAAAGACATTTTTTCAGCACGATACCACACACTTTGCCGTTTTCCGTCAAAATCTCTTTCGGTCCCCATCCACAGCAAACAGCTGCACCCTCTTCTTTGACTTCTTCTACTTCATCCTTTGATGCCGGCATCTCTGTTTCTGACTCTAAGCAGAACATGGAAACTTCATTGGAACCACAGCGCGCTGCTGTACGCGCCACATCGATTGCCACGTTACCGCCGCCGATGACAACTGATCTGCCATCCACACGATAATCTTCGTTTCCACCGGATACGATATGTAAGAAATCAACCGCACTCATCACGCCATCGGCGTCCTCTCCCGGAATGCCTGCTTTGCGGCTTCCCTGACATCCGATTGCGATGTAAAATGCCTGATATCCCTGTGCACGCAGTTCATCTAAAGAAATATCTTTTCCGACTTCCATGTTACATTTGATGTCCACGCCAAGTTCACGCATCACTTCGATCTCAGCATCCACAACATTTTTCTCTAATTTGAAAGAAGGAATACCGTAAACGAGCATTCCACCCGGGCGCTCATTTTTCTCAAATACAGTCGGTTTGTAACCTCTGGCTGCCAAATAAAATGCACAGCTTAAACCTGCAGGACCGCCACCGATGATTGCAATCTTCTGTGGGAAAGTTCCACGGTTTGACGGCTGTACAACCGGTGGAATGTAACGTGTATCTGAATTCAGATCCAGTTCTGCGATAAATTTCTTGACATCATCGATTGCAACTGCCTGATCCACAGTTCCCCTTGTACATGCATCCTCACAGCGGTGGTTGCAGACACGGCCGCAGACTGCCGGGAACGGATTTTCCTTTTTGATCAGAGCAAGGGCATCTGTGTATCGTCCCTGTGCCGCCATCTTTAAGTATCCCTGTACTGCGATATGTGCCGGACATGCCGTCTTACACGGTGCCGTTCCGGTATCATAACAGTTGATGCGGTTGTTATCACGGTAATCCATATCCCATTTTTCCGGTCCCCACTTGGTATTATCCGGCAGCTCGTGTTTCGGATAGGTGATGGTTCCATCTTTCGTACAGAGTTTCTGACCCATTTTTACGGCACCCGCCGGACAGTACTCTACGCAGCGTCCACATGCAACACAATCCTTTGTTTCAACCTTTGCCACATAAGCAGAACGTGACATGTTCGGTGTGTTAAATAACTGTGAAGTACGAAGTGCATTACAGATATTTACATTACAGTTACAGATGGCAAAAATCTTGTCCTCGCCGTCAATGTTTGTGATCTGATGAACAAATCCGTTATCCTCCGCACGCTGTAAGATTTCCATTACCTTTTCACGTGTAATGTAATGTCCCTTGTTTGTCTCGACTAAATAGTCAGCCATATCGCCGACACCGATACACCAGTCTTCCGGATCATCCGCGCATCCCTCGCCCAAAACACCTCGGGAATAACGGCAGGAACACGGACCTGCTGCATATTTTCCATCATATTTATCCAGCCAGTGGGAAATATGCTCGACACTGACAGACTCATTTTCCGTCTCGATCGCTTTCTCAACCGGGATAACGTGCATACCGATTCCAGCGCCTCCTGGCGGTACCATCGGTGTTACTTTCTGCAATGGTAAAAATGCCATGCGCTCAAAGAATGATGCAACTTCCGGGTGCTCTTTAATCTGATCTAACTTCATGTTAAAAAACTCTGCACTTCCCGGTACATACATCGGAAGGACATACTGCTTCTCGTGTTTCGGATTCTCCCAGTTGTACTCTAAAAGACCGATGTTACTCATTTCCTGCAACAGTTCTTCTAACACTTTTTCTTCTTTTCCGGTTGCTTTTACGGCCTGTGCTAATGTCATCGGTTTGCGCACTTTCATTTTCAGTGCAACTTCTGCCATCTCATCCGTCACAAGTGCTTCTAATCCATAATATTCCGGATCTTCGGCTGTCACTGTATGACCGATACGGTCGGTGATCTTCTGTCCTAATTTTAAGATCAGCTCTCTCGGCTGTTCCGGTGGTGTGTACTCAAACTTTTTCATGCGTGTTCCTCCTCTTTCCATGCAGCGGTCTCTTTTTTCAGCCAGTCTGCCCATTCTTCCATACCTTCACCTGTCTTTGCACAGATCGGGATGATCTTTGCATTCGGATTGCGCATCAGGATGTTCTTTTTACACTGCTCTAAGTCAAAATCAAAATATGGCATCACATCGATCTTGTTGATCAGCACGACATCGCAGATGGAAAACATCAGCGGGTATTTTAAAGGTTTGTCATGTCCTTCCGGTACGGATAAGATCATCGCATTTTTCACTGCACCCGTATCGAACTCCGCTGGACATACCAGATTGCCGACATTCTCTAAAATAACCAGTTCCACATCATCTGTTCCAAGTCCTTTTAATCCCTGTCTCGTCATATCTGCATCCAGATGACACATGCCGCCTGTATGAAGCTGGATTGCCTTTGCTCCGGTCTTTAAAATTGTTTCCGCATCCACGTCAGAGTCGATATCTGCCTCCATGACACCGATCTTCAAGTCATCTTTCAGTGCCTCGATCGTGCGTGTCAGCGTCGTTGTCTTGCCTGATCCAGGCGATGACATCAGGTTCAACAAGAACACGCCGTCTTTTTTCAGTTCTTCGCGAAGCAATGCTGCCTGCTTGTCATTGCTCTCGAAAATGCTCTGTTTTACTTCCAGAATCCGTACATTTCCCATGATAATCTCCATTTCTTTTGTAACATTTTTCGCCTTATCTGTTACTTATAGATAAATTCTATCATTTTAGGGTGGTTGTGTCAATAAATTCTGGTCATACCAGTGTGCCAATTTTTTAGAATTTGTTTAGAATTGTCTGATTGCTATCACAGGAATGCGAAGATTTTTTAATTCATGGACGTAATTTTCCTATGAAGATTCGGGTGTCAAAAGGTGGCTTCCAAATTTTGACACCCGAATCCTATGAATTAAAAAAACAACACTACAGTCCGCAGAAAAACCTGTATACTGTAACGTTGTCTGTCTTACTTTAGTATGCCTTTACTTTTACATATCCTTCTTCATAAGAATATTTCAGATAAGTAATAACATTTACAACCTGTCTCTTATCATCATCAATGTGTATCCTAATAAGTTTTGACCTCTCCATTTGCTCAAATCCATCCGATCTGGATCTTTCATAGATAATCCAATCCCCCAAATTCTGTCTTTTACCGCACATTCTGCAAGGATTTGATCTTTCGTATGTAACAAACCTTCCCTCAATTTATCATTTTGGGAAAATTTTGCTATAAGCCCTTCATAAACTACAATCTGCCTTATACCATTCCAGTAATTTTCATTATAGCCTGCCACCATACGTCCCAGTTCTTTTATAGATCCAACCTCATCTGTTTCCAATATCTTTTCAGCAATCACATCGTCTCTGAAACAAACTGCCTTTTTATACATCATATATTGCTCCATAGATGAAAATCCGATTCCATTTACATCAAACTGTGACATATACCAGTTACTCAAGTATCCATTTTCCTCATCAGGATTATGAAAACATAAAATATCCATTTTATGCTGCACCTACCTTTTTTACTGCCAGATCAAGCTCTAAGTCATGCAGTCCGTGATACGCTTTCATCAAAAAATTTAACGGTACTTTTTCTATCACCTCCGAGCTTGGAATATTATAGTACCATTGATAATACGCATAAAACTCGCCAATCCAGTCCGGCATAAACCCTTCTAAAGCCTTTCCAGCTTTCAATTTATACTTTTCTGTATCCGAAAAATATCTCCATAATTCTTTAGCATCCATGGTATTAACATACGCCATCGACTCATCGATATATTTTCTGGTTTTACTTTTCATATACGCTTCTATAAAATCCGTTGTATCATTTTCAGGAAATGTCTGCGCTACAAAATCAAACAGTTTTCCCTGACTCTCTACCACATCATCTAAATATGTCTCTGAATATGCCCGCATTTTTCTCTCCTCATAAAAGTGTACTAAACACATTGGTTACTTTATTTGCATCAGAGTCAATCAATTCTTTCATCCTTTTCCTTGCTGTCACATCGCGTTCATTGTATTTTTCATTAAACTCGTCATATTCCACGGAAATAAGTTCTTCTTTTCTCTCAGACAGCCTCGAATATGCCAGTTCTGATTTAATACAATACTGTATTCCCAAACCTCCCAACAAAAGGAGCTCTTCTAAAATTTCCACATCAATTTCATCTCTGACAAACGCTTTTGCAATATAAAAGTACGATGCATCCGCTCTCCATCCTTTTATCACATCATATCCGCTTGTTTCGATACCATATTTTGCAATAAACTTCTGCGACAACATTCTGTAACGCTTAGAGTCTGCTGCATCCCTGTGTTTCATTAATTCAGCCAGCCATGATAAAATGCTATATTTCTGGAAATCAAGTACTTTCAGTCCTTCCATATCCAACTCATATTTATGAACCCAGCCATTTGTCTCATCCGGTCTGCAAACCGCCCATTCTTTTGCAAGATCAATATTTTCCGTCAAATAAAAGCCTTTTCCGTAATCATGCCGGTTTTCTCCCAATCCAAAAGCTGGCTTTATTTCTTTGTCAGGACTCCCATGATACAAGATAATCTTACCCATATCGTCATCCTCCCTATACAAACATAATTTAGAAATTGCAATCTGTTCCGCTTTTTTAAGCTAAGTTCTTTTAGCGTACCCAATAATGCTTTATTCCCCTCTTTGATTGCCTGATCTACCTCTTTTCCTAGAGCAATACATAAAAAGGTCATCCGCTACCTCACGATAACACCGCTAAGCCTACGCTATTGAAAAAAGTGTCGCAGGTAATGCAGCCGGAGCCACACGCATCTCTGCACGGATTGACCGATTTCATTTTACCATTTCTTCTGAAAATATTCTATACCTATCCTGCCATAGATTGCACCAGAAAAAAACAACGCTACAGTCCGCAGGAAAACCTGTATACTGTAACGTTGTCTGTCTTACTTTAATATGCCTTTACTTTTACTTTGGAAGAAAGTCCCCTGCTCTTAAATAATTTCTTATAAGCGGATAATTTCTTCTTCGGTACTTTGACCGTGGTTGCTTTTGTGATTCCTTTAAATGTACTCTTAGAAAGTGTCTTTGCTTTCAGTTTTGTAGATTTTATCGTAATTGTCTTTAACTTCTTGCATCCGGAAAAGACATTTTCTCCGATCTTTGATACATTCTTACCGATCGTAACCGTCTTTAGTTTCTTATTATTCTTAAATGCACTCTTTGCGATCGATGTTACTTTATAGGTCGCACCATTAATTTTGATAGAATCCGGCACAGCGATCTTTGTCTGTTTTTTGTTTTTCGGTGCCTTGTATTCTACCTCATGGACTTTACCGGCATTCTTCTTGATGGTATAGAACGATCCATCTGCCTTATTCACAACAACCTGTCCGACGGTAAGTGTATTTGTATTGGACGGCTGTTCATTTGTTGTTTCTTCCTTCCCGGTCACCGGGATCACAACTGCTGCTTTCTGATAGCCGCATACGCTGCATTCCTCATGGCTGCTGCCTTCGGTACTTTCTGTTGCCTGCCGGTCGATGATCGTCTGAAATGTATGCTCTGCCTGTTCTAATTTCTTTCCACATCCATTTTTACAATCTTTCCAATGTGCCTTTTCATCCTTTGACCAGACTGCATCTGTTACATCATGTCCAAGTGAATCCGTCATGATCGTCTTTGTCTGAACCTCAAATGATGGATTTTTAAATTCTGCTTTGTACTCTTTCTTGCCGTTTGTTTCACATCCTGCTTTTTCCTCTGTATAAGATGCAGTTACAGTTTCGCTTTCTTCATTTTCACATCCCTCACATATCCTGCGTGCCGTACAGCTCATATCGCTCTCGCTCCATGTATACTGTGGTGCACCATAGTGATGTCCGTCTGCATTACTGTATATGCTGCCATCCTGATATACAGTCATACCGCCCAATACCGGAGTCTGATCTGTTCCGATTTTCTGTCCCCAGATCAATTCAGCCCTCCTGCTATCTCCACTTCCATCCAGAAGATATGCAACCTCTCCATCCGTGAATGCTTTCGTTGTCTTTGTAATCTCGCCGTCCCATGGTAACGTATTCTTCTCCATACAGTAACAATTCGATATCTTGCCGGTGATCTCGTCTTTCTCAGCTTCTCCGTTACCGATCAGCGGATACTCCGTTGTATGATAGCAATTCTTAATATTGACACCCGTAAATCTTCCTGCAATACCACCAACGTCTGCAGCATCTTCACCTGTTACTACCACATTTCCTATATTGAACGAATTTTCCAGACTGGTATTGCTGTCCCATGATCCGATCACGCCGCCGGTATACTTACCTGTATTCGTGACATCTCCCATATTTCCATACTTACTACCATCTGAATTGCTGCCCATTCTTCCGATCACACCGCCGACATTATCTCCATTTCCTTCCACAGCTCCCCTATTTAAAATAAATCCATCCATAGAAGTCATCGGTGCAGAATATGCATACTCCCCGACAACTCCACCGACACTATTTTTACCTGTGATCCTGCCGGTATTGATCACGCCCTTTGCTGCCTGAATTTGACAGTTACTGTTATCAGAACTTGTCATATGCCCTCCAATACCACCAACACTTGTAATTGCTGCTGTCACTTCTCCTTTATTCTGTAACATTCCATTCCGGGAAATTATAGATATATCAATTCCATATCCGATCAATCCTCCTGCTCCCATAGAAGTATTGCTTCCCATACTAGATATCTTACCCGTATTGATAATATCCGCATCCGCTTGAATGGACGCAAGATCTGCATATCCGATCAAACCTCCGACATATCCACTTGATTTAGCAGTTATAGCTCCAGAATTGAGAATACCCTCATGGACGATCACCTTCATTCCACCACTAGCCTGACCGACAAGTCCACCTACATTCGCTGTCCCTGTAACTGCACCTGTATTACTGATCGAGGTATCGGATTCGATCTGTGCACTGCTTGCATATCCAGCCAAACCTCCTGCCTGACCTCCTTGTGCGGTTATATCTGCTTTATTGTTACAGTTTACGATTTTTGCATCACTACATGCCTGACCACAGATACCTCCTACACTATCCCAGCCTTTAGAACTTCCTGCAGTGGTGACATTTCTTATCTCTCCGCCACTGCCTAGTATGCCAAACAAACCGGCATTATTGTTAATGCTTCTGTCCGCATGGATCGTGATCTCTGCTCCGTTACCATCGAAGACTCCTTTATAGGAACCGGAGGAATCTCCGATCGGATTCCATGTTAAGTCTTTCTTTTCTCCACGTACTGTTGTATCGATCTCTGTTACACCATCTGCAACTTTCGCACATTCATTTCTATCCGAGGATGCTTTTACGATCTCTGCAAACTTCCACAGATCCTCCGAACCGGTGATCACATACGGATCTTCTGCTGTTCCACTTCCCTGTAATTCCTCTGCCGCATAAACTGTCACACTTCCCTGACTGCCTGTCACAATGCCTGCCACAGCCAGAAAGCCCAATAATATGCCGCCTGCCATTTTCCTGCTTATCATTTTTGTCACTTTCAAATTCAGCGCCTTCTTTTTTATTTCATTTCCCTTTTTTCATGTACTCCTAGAATTCTTCATTTAGAAAATTCTAAGCGTACATATATGCATACAAAAATATTGTATCATTTTTTATACTGCGTGTCATCACTTTATCAAAATAAATGGTTATCAAGGTAAAGTGATGCTAGCTAAACTGACACCCCACATTTCTGAAAAAAGCAGGGAGCGTCAAATCATTCTGACGTTCCCTGCTTTCTCCTGAAAATATTCTATTAAAAATTCTTAAACCCATACCCTGCAGCTCTCACGGCATCAATAAAATCTCCCAGCACTGCTGCATTTGTCTCTGACTCCGCATGGAGCAGATAAATTGCACCCGGATGAAGTTTATCTTTCATCTTCTGCAGACTCGATGCATGATCCGGCTGATTATTGACATCATAATCCAGATATGCAAAACTCCAGAAAATACTCTTGTAATTACAGTTATTTAACAGGGCAAGTGACTGCTCGCTGAATCTTCCGGTCGGATAACGGAACAGATACATGTCATATCCGAAATTTTCCTTGATATAGGCATGGTTCTCTGTCACCTCATTTTCCTGTTTATCCAATGATAAGGAAGGCATACCCGCGGAAGGATGTGTCACGCTGTGGTTTCCTAACACATGTCCCTCATCGATCATACGTCTTACCAGATCCGGATTATCTTTCGCATACGGCTCTGTCACGAAAAATGTGGCGGACACCCCTTTTTCCTTTAGGGTATTTAAAATGCTCTCAGTCTGTCCGTATTCATAACCTTCATCAAAGGTCAGATAAATATCCTTCGTGTCATCACCAATAAAGTACGCATTGTATTTTCCATATGTCTCCTGTGCATTAACGGCATCTAACGGACGGTTTTCATCATCGGTATGGCTGCCAAGTCCCCAGTCATGACTGGTGGCATCCAATGAAGAAACATTTTCAATCTGTGTATTCTGCAACACCTGTCCGGTCGTACCTTCGCCAGTTTCCGTACTTATCTGTTCTTCCGTGCCCGGGACATCCTCGACGGATTCTGTAGCATCTGCTCCGTCTTTTCCATAAGCCTCATATGTTTTTAATACTGCATCCCCAATCGCTTTTGCATAATTTTCAACGTTCGCATCAAACAGCTGATTGTCCGTCGGACTGTTCATAAAACCAAGTTCGACAATACATGCCGGCATGTTCGTGTGCAGATTTACATAGTAATCTTTGCTCTCGCTCTTTTGTGTTCCTTTTTTTACGCCACGGTTTCTCGAGATCCCGGCAGCATCCAGGTTGTCCATAATATTTTTTGCAAGCGCCTGTGTCTTGTCATCCGCGTCACTGCGGATCCAGGTCTCCACACCATTTCCTTCACCCGTATTGCGATGCAGTGACACAAAATAATCGGCATTATTCTGATTTGCAAAAGATGTCCGTTCCTCCAATGATAAAAATGTATCATCGGAACGTGTCATAATGACCTGAATATTTTCTTTGTCAGCAAGATATGCCGCCACTGCCTGTGTGATTTTTAAATTATCATTTTTCTCATAACGAAGCCTGTAATCAGACCCGTTATCCTTTCCACCATGTCCGGCATCTAAGCATACGATCAGTTTATTCTCATCTAACTTATCCTTATTCTCCTGCTCGTCGTCAACAGCCACGATCTTCCCCTCAATCTGTGAAAGGTCAATACCTGCCGGAACCAGCTTATGCAGCAAACTCCCCATCCCCTGAAATAACGCAAGAACGATCAAAAGCTGCAGCGAACAATATACTATGCACACCAGATTTCTCAGTCGTTTTTTTCTTCGTTTCTCTGCATTCAAATCCGTTCACTCACCATCTTATTTATTTTAATTTACTTTTAACTTTCGTCCGCAGTGCCACTGGACTGACAGGCATCTACGTTCCACTTCGGTCCGTGCTAAACAGGTGCCACCGGCACCTAGCACCGCCCTATCAAATAAGAAAAACACAAAAAAGTGCCTGCAAGCAGTCATTTTTTGCATTTCTCTTATTTGGCACTGCTCATTGCCTACGCACATTATATCTTATCCCACTGTAAAAGACCATAAAACATTTTCTTAATATTTTATGATGTTTCATCAAACAGGAACTGTGCGAGTGCATAATTGCTGACATCCTGTCCTTTCGGTGTCAGATATATCCTTCCTGCACGGCGCTCTAAAAGTTTCTCCTCCTGCAGATGATTTAATACCTCCTGATAGACCGCCTCGATCGGCATACCAAAGCTTTGAAAGAAATCATCTCTTGAAATTCCATCGATCATGCGAAGTCCCAGGTACATAAATTCCTCCATCTGCGCATACTTGCCTACCAGTTCTGCCGAGGCGTGAAGATTGGTTGCCGGGAGCTGTTCTATCGTACCGTCACTCCGTTTATTTTCCCAGATGCCTTCCCGGATGACGTCAACCTGTTCCAGATAAGTATATAAATCACTGGTGTTGGTGTATCGTATATTTTCCATCAAAGATGACGCACCGAGTCCCATGCCAAGATAATTGACACGCGTCCAATAACCTATGTTATGTCTGCACGCATATCCCGGCTGTGCAAAGTTTGAGACCTCATAATGCACATAACCGTTTTCCTTAAGCATTTCCTCTGTTAATTTTGTCATCTCATAGACTTCATCCTCTGTCGGCAATGCATCCGTTACCATTCCCGCACGCTGTTTCACCGCGTCAAACTTATAAAGATCGTAAAATGGAGTCCCTTTTTCAATAATCAGCGAATAGGCAGAAATATGTTCCGGTTTCAGACGACAGACCTTCTGCAGGGAATCCGCATAAGTTTCTATGTGCTGTCCCGGAAGTGAACTCATAAGATCCACATTAATATTGGAAAATCCTCCTGATCTCGCAAGCTCATAAGTTTTTAAAAACTGTTCCCAGGTATGAATACGCCCTAACATCTTCAGTTCAACATTCTGCGCAGACTGCAGCCCTAAACTGATCCGGTTGATCCCGGACTGTCTGTACACCGCAAACTTCTGCGCCGTAACGGTTCCCGGATTGCACTCAATGGAAACTTCTGCCTCCGGCAATAGTGAAAAACTTTTCTGTATGGCATCCAGGATCGCCGCCATATCTGACTCCCACAGCCACGAAGGTGTACCGCCACCGATGTAGACCGTTGAGACCACATAATCCCTGCAATGTGCCCCATAATAGAAAATTTCTTTGCAAAGTGCCTTCACATATTGTCTCTGTGTATCTTCATCTGCCGGGAAAGAAAGGAAATCACAATAATTACATTTCCGGACACAGAACGGGATATGTATATATAATTCCAGTTCCTTTTTTTCCATATTTAATCCTCATCCAGTTTTAAAACACTCATAAATGCTTCCTGCGGGATCTCGACATTTCCGACCTGACGCATACGCTTCTTTCCTTCTTTCTGTTTCTCTAACAGTTTTTTCTTTCGGGAAATATCGCCACCGTAACATTTTGCAAGCACGTCCTTACGCATTGCCTTGACGGTCTCTCTCGCAATGACTTTACCGCCAACAGCCGCCTGAATCGGGATCTCGAATAAATGTCTTGGAATCTCCTCCTTTAATTTTTCGCACATCTTTCTTCCACGCTCATACGCACTGTCTTTGAATACGATAAAAGAAAGGGCATCGACCTGTTCTTTGTTGATCAGGATATCAAGTTTTACCAGCTCGGAGCGCTCATATCCCTTTAATTCATAATCAAAGGACGCATAACCCCTCGAACGTGACTTCAATGCATCAAAGAAATCGTAAATGATCTCATTTAACGGCAGATCATACTTGATCAGTGCACGCGTTTCCTCTAAGTATTCCATACTTAAATAAACACCGCGGCGCTCCTGGCACAGTTTCATGATTGCACCGACATACTCACTCGTCACCATGATTTCTGCCGATACGACAGGTTCTTCCATGTATTCGATCTCAGACGGATCCGGCAGGTTTGACGGGTTTGTCAGATCCATGACCTCTCCGTTTGTCTTGTGCACTTTGTAAATAACCCCCGGAGCTGTTGTCACAAGATCTAAATTAAACTCACGCTCTAAACGCTCCTGAATGATTTCTAAATGAAGCAGGCCTAAAAATCCGCAGCGGAAACCAAAACCAAGCGCTAACGATGTCTCCGGCTCATACTGCAAGGACGCATCGTTAATCTGTAATTTTTCCAATGCATCACGGAGATCCGGATATTTTGCACTGTCAGCCGGATACATACCGCAGTACACCATCGGATTGACCTTTTTGTAACCCGGAAGCGGCTCACTGCATGGGCGGTCGGCATTTGTCACGGTATCACCGACACGGGTATCGCGGACATTTTTGATACTTGCACAGAGATAACCTACCATTCCCGCTGCAAGCTCATCACACGGGATAAACTGTCCGGCACCAAAATATCCGACCTCTGTGACCTCGGACTGTGCACCGGTTGCCATCATGCGGATGGTATCTCCCACTTTTACCGTTCCCTCTTTGATACGGCAGAATACGATAACACCCTTGTAAGAGTCGTAAAGTGCATCAAAGATCAGCGCCTGAAGCGGTGCTTCTTTATCTCCAGTCGGGGCCGGGATCTTTGTTACGATCTGCTCTAATACCTGATCGATATTTAAGCCGGTCTTAGCAGAAATACGCGGTGCATCCTCCGCCTCAATCCCGATCACATCCTCGATTTCTTTTACCACTTCATCCGGCTGTGCACTCGGAAGATCGATCTTGTTGATGACAGGCATGACATCAAGATCATGATCTAATGCGAGATATACATTTGCCAGTGTCTGTGCTTCCACTCCCTGTGCTGCATCCACAACCAGGATCGCACCGTCGCAGGCTGCAAGGCTTCGTGATACCTCATAGTTAAAATCGACGTGCCCAGGTGTGTCGATCAGGTTAAAAATATACTCTTCCCCGTCATTTGCCTTATAAATGATACGGACTGCCTGTGACTTGATCGTAATTCCACGCTCACGCTCTAAATCCATATTGTCAAGAACCTGCGCCTGCATCTCACGGCTGGTCAAAGTTCCTGTACGTTCTATGATACGATCGGCAAGTGTCGATTTACCGTGATCGATATGTGCTATAATACAAAAATTTCTGATTTTACTCTGATCTATTGACATGTTACTCTCCATTCTTGCCCGTTTCTCAGGGCATCTCAAGTTTGTGCGTAAGCACAAATCTTGCATGTGAAAAATCTTATTTTTCACATTACTCTCCATTTCAAAAAAAAATACGCCGGGCATATGCCCATACGTTTTTATTATACGGGAAAAGCAAAGGAAACGTCAAGTCATCCGCAATCCTCTTTCATGTTTCATTTTCATTTATTAACAATTAAAATACAAAAATTCACAATATGTTCACTGGATTTTTAGTACTTTTGGGTGCATAATAGACTTGCTGTTAAATATTTAACAGCTGGGTTTCTATCGTCAATATGACAAAACCCCCTTCTTAATATGAAAATCCCCCACGCAGTGGCTGCAAACACTGCGTGGGGGATTTTTTATATCATGTGCAAAACCAGCACATGATCGTGATCTACACTTGCTTCACTCGGCTATCTTATTATTTCATTGAACTCTTACTTTTATTCATAAATCGGATAAGAGATTCCCTCTCTCATAAATACCGGAATCACATCGATCGGTGCCGGTACTGTCACATAATTTCCGCCCTCGTATACCTTTTTCGTGTAGGCATCCGTCCATTTTGTACCTGCCGGGAGATATACCCTGCGCTCTGTCGCACCTGCCTCCATGACCGGTGCCACTAAAAGATCCGGTCCGAACATATACGCATCCTCTACGTTCCAGCTCTCTTTATCCTCCGCAAAATCAAAGAACAGCGGACGCATCACCGGTGTACCTGTTTTACTTGCCTGTTCCATACAACTACGGATGTATGGTCGCAAACGTTCACGGATAAACAGATATTTTTTCAGGATCTCATAATTGTCCTCCCCAAAACTCCACACTTCATTATCCTGACCGGAAGTAAGCTGGCGCACACCATCGATAAACTCCTGCTCTCTCTCGTACCAGGGAGAACGCTCCCCATGCATACGGAATACCGGGCAGAATGCACCCCAGGCAAACCAGCGCACCAGAAGTTCTTTAAATGCCGGATCTTTGATATCCCCGCCAAGAAAGCCTCCGATATCCGATGTCCACCACGGAATACCAGCCACGCACATATTAAGTCCTGCCTGCAGCTGCTCTCTCATGGAGCGGAAGGACGAGTACACATCCCCGGACCAGGTAAGAACGCCATATTTCTGGCTGCCTGCCCATGCACAGCGCACCAGACTCATGATATCTTTTTCTCCCTCCGCTTTCAATCCGTCATAAAATCCTTTCGCATAGCCAACCGGATAAACGTTGCTGCACTGCAGTGCCGGTCCCTCATAATAGCGGTAATTATCAAAATCATATGGTCCATACTCCGGTTCCGCTTCATCTAACCAGAAACAGCGGATTCCGTTTTTATAGTAATTTTCCTTACATTTTTCCCATACAAATTTCTGCGCGCCCGGATTGGTCGCATCGTAAAATACGGTATTTCCCATCCAGCTCATATGATAGGAAAGTCCACGATCCGGTGTGACAAGATATCCGCGGTCGTTCATCTCGCCATAGTTTTCGCTACGCTCATCCACGGTCGGCCAGACAGAGACAACCGTCTCGATTCCCATGCTCTTTAACTCATCCACCATCGCTTTCGGATCCGGCCAGTCTCTCGGCTCAAATTTAAACTCGCCCTGCATTGTCCAGTGGAAAAAGTCGATCACGATCGCATCCATCGGAAGTCCGCGCTTTTTGTGTTCTCTGGCAACTGCAAGGATTTCATCCTGGTTGCGGTAGCGCAGTTTGCACTGCCAGTATCCCATACCATATTCCGGCATCATCGGAGTCCTTCCGGTTGCCGCAGAATACTGTTCCTCGATTTCAAACGGTGTATCTCCTGCCGTAATAAAGTAGTCCAGTTTTTTTGTGCTCTTTGCGTACCACTCTGTCTTGTTTGCACCAAAAACAGCTGTTCCGATTGCCGGGTTGTTCCAGAAAAATCCATAGCCTCTGCTTGAGACCATAAACGGCACGCTCGCCTGACTGTTTCTGTGCGCCAGTTCTAACATTGCACCTTTTTTATTCAGATTTTTCTCCTGATACTGTCCCATACCAAATATTTTTTCATCATCAAACGCCTCAAAACGCATAGTCAGTTCGTAATCCGTACTGCCCGGGATCGGTTTTAACGCTCTCGCATCAATGCGCAGCGGCACACAGTAGCGGTTGATCCGGTTTCTGTTTCTCCAGTACTCTTCGGTCAGAAGTTCTCCCTTCTGATTATAATAGCTGATCCATCCCTCCGGGGAGATCACGGCCGTGATTTTTCCATTTTTAACGGTGTAAACTTTTCCGGTCTGATGATATTTTGCAAACTCCTCGCCTTTGTACCATGGATCCGTCGTATCAACTTCTTTACACTCCACCTGAAGCGGACACATTTTTACCTCCTCGGTCAGCGCCCAGTCATGTGCATCCATCTGTGCCTCTTTGGTCATGCGCACACGGAAGGAATTTTCTCCCCATGGTTCTAACCATAATGTCAATGTTCCATCTGCAATTACAAGTCTGTTGTTTTCTTCGTAAACTCTCATCTAACTTTTCCTTTCTTAATATATAGATATATTCTTACGTTCGTCTTTACACCTGATAAATACGGTAAATGAATTCTTCTCTCCCAAAATTTATCTTTCTGCTATATTATATTTTCCGACTCTAACGTTTCATCTCCCCATACAAAACACCGCGTGACCCGGTCGCCAGAAAAAATCTGCCAAACTTTCTTTTATCCCCATCGATACTATTGATCTCGCCGTACATCTGGTTATCCTGATTCAGCCGCTCATACGATTTTCCCTCATCAAACGTGCGGTAAAAACCATATTCCCCTTCAAGGCGTCCGCAGAAATAAATTGCTTTTTCCTCTGTCAGATAATCCCTGTCCTCTCCGATCACACCAAGTCCCATCCGGTAGCAGGCATCCCCCGTGTCCGTCAGGCGTTTCACATGGATTTCTTCTGTTTTCGTGTCATAACAGAGTTTATAAAGTCCTGCATCGCCCAATGCCAGGTAAAATATTCCAGTCTTTCCGCCCTCACCGCGCACTTCCGTCTTATTTGCAGTATCAATATAGCCAAAATCACAGACCGGAAATGCCTCTTTCGGCTGTTTCTGATAAAAGTTTCTTCCTCCATCCCTGCTCACATAGATTTCGGACGCACCGCCAAAACCATAAAACAGATCTTTCCTGCTGCGGTCGGAAAATACTTTCAGATATCCCGTCTCAACAGGCTGCCCCGCCAGATCAAACACTCCTGCTTTTTGAAAACTGTGTCCTCCATCATTGCTGACAAGCACCAGTTCCACCGGAAGCCTTATTCCATCCGCAACCGACCATACAATATTGACGCCATCCGGTGACACTGCCACCCATCCGGCATTGACATTCGGGTTTTCGATCTCATGCAGTTTCTTGTCGATCTCTGCATTGATACCAAACGGCATGCCGATCCGGTCAAATGTTTTAAAATTATCGCATGTGCGCACCAGACCGCCTTTGGTTTTTCCTTTCCAGTTTCCCCTCGCCGTCACAATGCCAAGATTACTGTCCGCATCGGAAATATCTGCGTTGATACAGGTAATGTAACGGTTGCCCTCGCTGTCATCAAAAGAATTTTTACAGGGTTCATCAAGATTCCGGAATGCAAATCCGCCGAGGTCTCCAACGATATCCACAAGCTGTACCTCTCCATCAACCGGCGCATATACATTCAGATGAACGGTCTCCTCGATTCCGGTACACGCATCATGATAGCGCGGATGCTCACTGAGCAGCGCATCCGTCATAAAAACGCCGGTTCCCGAATTAAACCATACCTCATCCGGATCAAACGGATTGATCTTAATATCACTCAGCCAGTGCAGCAGACAATGGTTTCCGTTATACTCCGGTTTCATGTAGGAAGTATTAAAATATAAATCCCCCTTTTCCAGTCCGCAGAGACTCACGCTCCAGCTGCTGCCATAATCTTTCGAGAGATATACGATTTCATCGCTCTCTTTTTCCCTGCAGAGCGTTGAACACACCAGAAGTCCCGGCATTGTTTTACAGGAAGAAATACCGCCAAAACCATAATTTAAAAATTCTGCTGTCAGCGTGCCATCCGCATCCGGTGTAATGTCATCATACCCTGCAATTTTTCCATCTGAAAAATAATACCGCAAAACCTTTCCACCGATCACATCCCCGGAATCACAGCTATATCCAAGGTCGACCACATAATTCCATCTTCCGGTGACATTCATCGTCACATAAAGGTATGTTCCATCATAGTCATAGCGCGATGCCACAAGACCGTTCATTTTGCTGTCATGAATCATGACATTTTCCGGCTGCATCAGTTTTTCAAACGTCTGCCCTGCATCATAGGAAACATACAGGCTGTGACCGCGAAGCGTATCACTCTCCCTTGTCGTATATCCTGCGGTTCCTGCAACAATTGTTTTCGAATCATCCGATACCCAGACACAGGTCATGTAATTTTCCTCTAAAGGAAGCCGTTCCCAGGTATCTCCTCTGTCCGTGGTTTTCCAGAGACCATCTAACTGGCTTGCAAAATAAAGTGTGTTTTCATCTTTTTTATCTACCACCAGACGGTATCCGGTTCCTCTTCCGCAAAGATTGCCATGAACGGTCACCGGGATTTTTTTGTGAATAAATGTCTCTCCATAATTCTCTGAAATTGAAAATTTTCCATAGCCCTGTCCGTTAATGCCGCTCATGACGTACAATCGTTCCGGTTTCTTTTCGTCAAGTGCGCATGCGATTGGAAATGTTTCGGAGATGTCCGCCATGCTCACACTGTCGATGAGGCCTTTCCAGCACTTTTTTTCGTATTCATACCGGTAAACGCCTCCGATGTCTGTTCTGGCATAGAGGATGCCGGGCTGTTTTGGGTGGTACAATAAACCGGTGACGTAGCCGCCGCCGGGGATTGGGGCGTTTTTGTATTCGTAGGTGATTGTTTTGTGGGCTTTCATTGTATAGGTGAACTCCTTTCGTGGGTGGTTTTCGGTGTAAGTGGATCCGTTTGTGTGCGAAGGTGAACTTTTTTGTGCGTTCTTTTTTGGGGGAAAGATGGCGAGCCTGAGGGCCGTGGGTGGGCTGTGCAAAGCTCTGACGCTTTTTGCACAGCCCGCCCGCGGCATTGAGGGGACCTGCACCAAAATCTTCCCAGAAGATTTGCAGTGCACCGGTGCGCCACAGTGTAGCGTCTGTCAGGGGGCGGCAAGTCCCCTGCCGGCGCCCTGACAGCCACCACTCCCCCACGCAAAAAAGGAACCCCGCAACGCAGGATTCCTTTCTCAACACCAAACGAATCCCTACTTTAAAAGTAAGGATTTTCGCCTCGATTTTCTACCATATTTATTCGCCCACTTTTACCCGAAAAATCCGCTTTTACTCAGCATCATAATTATCCAGGAAATTGTGATACTCTCCATCTTTCTTATAACCAATGATGGTCTTTAAATTCACATTGCTGACACTATTGAAAATATTACTGTCGATGAACTCACTCTTTTTGCGAAGTTCCGTCACAAGATCTTTCATCTCCTCACGTTTCGAACCTTTTGCCCCGCCACAGCTTGTACAGTTTTCAGTAAAACGGCATGCACACTGGATAAACTGCAGGCGGTTGTAATCACGCCATGCCTTGATATCCTCTTCTTTGACAAGATACAGCGGACGGATCAGTTCCATGCCCTCAAAGTTCTGGCTGTGAAGTTTTGGCATCATAGTCTCCACTTTGCCGCTGTACAACATTCCCATCAGGATCGTCTCGATCACATCGTCAAAATGATGTCCCAGCGCGATCTTGTTACAGCCTAACTCTTTTGCCTTGGAGTACAGATATCCTCTTCTCATTCTTGCACACAGGTAACACGGATTCTTATCCACCTCCGCAACAGAATCAAAGATCTGTGTTTCAAATGTCGTGAGCGGAATATCAAGAAGTTTTGCATTTTCCTGAATAATACGCCAGTTTTCCTCGTTGTAACCCGGATTCATGCACAAAAAAACAAGTCCAAAATTGCGTTTTCCGTGTCGGTATAATTCCTGAAACAGTTTTGCCAAAAGCATGGAATCTTTTCCACCGGAAATACACACTGCAATCTTATCGCCGTCCTTTATCATTTCATAATCATGCAGTGCTTTGGTGAAACGGCTCCAGATTGGTTTTCTGAATTTTTTGATCAGGCTTTTTTCAATCTGCTCCGTGCGCTCTTTTCTTGAATCGTCCTCCATTGTCACGCGCGTGAGCTGATGTCTTAACCATGCGCGGTAACCACCCTCTAAATTGACAGTCGTAAACCCATCGTCCTCTAATATTTCAGCTGCATCACGGCTGTTTTCACCCACATGGCAGTACAGATAAACAGGCTGATCTTTTTTTAAAATAGCTGTCTCACCCGCTTCAATCTTTTCTAATGGAAGATTAACAGCGCCCTCGATCGCTCCGTGCGAGAAATCATTTTCCGGACGGACATCTATAAGCTGCAGTCCCTCTGTTCCGTTCTGTGCCAGTTCTTCTACAGTAATTGTATTCAAAATATTTCCTCCAATTTCGTTCACTTCGTGTGGTATTACAATAAAATATTTTCCCGCTTTTCGGGCAAACCCGTTGTTCCAATCCATCGATTGCATGTTCCACACACTTCCTGTTATCAGCAATTACACCATGCGTACACGTTTTCCTTCTTTGATCTCCTCTAAGATCTCAGCCACTGCCTCACGTTCATCAAAATGATACTTCACGCCACGGATTTCCTGATAATCCTCATGCCCTTTTCCGAGCAGTACGATCATATCTCCCGGCTGGGCATTTACCATGCAGTAAGCGATTGCTTCTTTTCTGTCGTCGATCTCGATATACTTTCCATTGCTCTTTGCCAGTCCGACTTTAATATCGTTATTGATATCACGGATTTCTTCGTCTCTCGGATTATCGCAGGTCAGTACACAGAGATCCGCCATCTCACCGGTCACCTCTCCCATATCATAACGGCGCAGTTTTGAACGGTTTCCACCGCCGCCATACACACAGATCAGGCGTTTCGGATGATATTCCATCAATGTTGTAAGCACGCTTCTGGTGCTGACTTCGTTGTGTGCATAGTCAATAATCAGGTAATAATCTTTTGATACCGGAAGCATTTCCACACGGCCTTTAACCTGTACCTTGTTTAAACCATCTAAGATCGCCTGATCCGAAATTCCTGCCAGATGACATACCAACATGGTCACCAGTGAATTGTATACCGAAAATCTACCCGGAATATGCACTCTTGCCTCACAGTCCATGCAGCCTTTTACATGAAAATGCATACCGAGTTTTCCATTCTCCTTGATAAATCCAAGATCCGCTGCAACCAGATCAAGCGGCTTCCCAAGAAATGTTTTTTCATTATTATCCTCTACGCCAAAACTGTGGATCTCACAGGTATGGTTTGCTGCAACTGCCTCGCTGTGCTCATCATCCGCATTTAAAATACCAATCTTGCACTGGCGGAATAGCATGCTCTTACATTCTAAATATTCCTCAAAAGATGCATGTTCATTTGGTCCGATATGATCCGGGGAAAGGTTGGTAAACACACCATAATCAAACATGATTCCCGCTGTACGGTCCATCTTAAGTCCCTGGGATGATACCTCCATCACCGCATACTCGCAGCCTGCCTCCACCATAGATGCAAACATGCGGTGCAGTTCGTAGGATTCCGGCGTTGTGTTTTTAGACGGAATCTTTTCATCTCCGATCATTGCACCGATCGTTCCGATAAGTCCAACTTTTTTGCCGGCCGCTTCCAACACATTTTTGATCATGTATGTTGTGGTTGTCTTTCCTTTTGTACCGGTCAGTCCGATCGTAATCAGTTTTTCTGCCGGATAGTCAAACAGCGCTGCTGACATCAGTGCCAGTGCATAGCGGGCAGACTCCACTTTTAACACCGTGATCGTATCCGGGATCTGAGCAGCTTCTTCATCGCGCTCCACAACAATGACGCTTGCCCCCTTTTCCACCGCATCCGGAATATATTTATGACCATCCGTCACTGCTCCCACCATGCAGACAAATATGGTTTCTTTCGCAATCTTTCTCGAATCATAGATGATGTCCCTGACCTCTGCATCCATGCTTCCCTGTAAACATTCATATTTTATCTTTTCACAAATCTTACTTAATTTCATTTTTCCTCCGGTTCCGGACAATTTAAAACTGCAAAGATATCATTTTTTAATTTTCATTTCCGGCAATTATTATGATAAATCGTCCTTATTCTTCATGTACAACTTCAAACCATGAAAAGCCGCCGTACATTCTGCACGGCAGCCCCGATATCAAATTTCTGCTGCTGTTCACAAAATTCAGTCTCTGGCGCACAACCTGACAGCAGATGCCAAGTCCCCGCGTGAACAGTAACAATTTCTTTTATTTTTCTAAAACATGTGACGCATCAATCTCCGCTTCAAATACGGTGTGTGATGGTCCCGTCATAAACAGATGGTTCGTTTTTTCATCCCACTCGATCAAAAGCGGTCCGCCGATCTGCTCCACAGTAACTTTGCGGTCTGTTCTTCCAGTTAAAACACCTGCGACAACCGCTGTCGAACAGCCTGTCCCACATCCGATCGTCTCGCCGGTTCCACGCTCCCACTCACGGATCTTGATATAATCACGTTTTACAAACTCAGCAAATGTGACGTTCGTCTTGTTTGGAAACAGGGATGTCATATGTTCGATCGTCTTTCCGTAACGCTCCACATCAAGGTCTGCAACAGAATCCACAAACATTGCACAGTGTGGATTCCCCCAGGATACTGCTGTAATATGGAATGTTTTATCTAAGACCTCCACCGGCTGTTCCACGAACTGATCTAAATTTGTATTTACAGGAATTACTTTCGTATTCAGTCTCGGCTCCCCGATATCCGCCCGGATATTAGACACTAATCCATCCGTCACAGTCAGGTTCAGATGCTGCATTCCACCAAGTGTTTCGATCACAAGTTCTGTCTTATCCGTCAGTTTATGGTCATAGACATATTTCCCGACAGAACGAAGTGCGTTGCCACACATTTCGCCTTCTGAACCGTCCGGGTTAAACATCCGCATCCGGAAATCTCCCTTATCAGACGGACAGATTAAAACCATACCGTCCGATCCGATTGCAAAATGTCTGTCACTGACAAAACGTGCCAGCTCCGGTAAATTTGTAATATTCTGATGAATGGCATCAATATATACATAATCATTTCCAAATGCCTGCATTTTTGTAAATTTCATGGTAATCCTCATTTCTGCGCCGCGTTTTTACGCATTCATTGCACGGTCAAGATCTGCGATGATATCATCTGCATTCTCGATTCCGACTGACATACGAAGGAAACAATCTGTGATGCCAAGTTTTTCCTTGATATCAAGCGGTGTATCTTCATGTGTCTGCGTGGTCGGATAAGTGATCAGTGTCTCTGTTCCGCCAAGGCTCTCTGCAAACATGATCATATCAACACCCTTTAAGATTTTCTTTACTGTTTCAAAGCTGTCAACGGTAAATGAGATCATTCCGCCAAAACCCGTCGTCTGTTTTTTGGTCACTGCATAATCCTTGTGATCCTCAAATCCCACATAATATACTTTCTGTACTTTCGGCTGTGTTCTGAGCCACTCCGCAACTTTCTTTGCATTTTCATTATGTCTGTCCATACGAACTGCCAGAGTCTTGATTCCTCTTAAGATCAGCCAGCTGTCAAGCGGTGCAAGCTGACTGCCATGGGATTTAATGTGAACATGGATCTTTTCTGCGATCTCCTCGTTATCCTTTACAACTACGATACCGGAAATCGTATCATTGTGTCCTCCTAAATATTTCGTGGAACTGTGTGTTACGATATCTGCTCCAAGCTGTAACGGTTTCTGGAAATACGGTGTCAAAAACGTATTATCTACAACCGTAAGTGCTCCGATACCCTTTGCGATCTCAGAAAGTGCATGGATATCTGCCACTTTCATCATCGGGTTGGTTGGTGTCTCAATGAAGAACATCTTTGTATTCGGGCGGATTGCTGCCTTTACCTCATCAAGTTCCGACATATCCACATAAGTGTGCTCGATTCCGTATTTTCCAAAAACATCGCCGATGATACGGAATGTTCCACCATAAATATCGTCAGATAAGATCACATGATCTCCCGGATTTAACAGGGAAAATACTGCCATATTAGCTGCCTGTCCGCTGGAAAATGCAAATCCTTTGATCCCACCCTCTAAGATTGCCATGGTACGCTCTAATTCCTGTCTGGTCGGATTCTCAAGACGACTGTACGCAAATCCTGTGGATTCCCCAAGTTCCGGATGACGGAAAGTTGCCGTCTGAAAGATCGGCATGCTGACGGCTCCGGTAAGCGGCTCCGTACCAAGTGCTCCGTGTACTGCTTTTGATTCAAAATGTAACTCTTCTTTTGTACTGTAATCGTTGTAATTGCTGAAATTCTTCATGCCGTTCTCCTTCTTTTCTATCTTATTATTTCAAGTTTATAAAACATTTATTTCCTGTAACTGGTCTCTTTCATATGTTTCTATTATATAAAACACTTTTTAAAATATATACTCGTCCAGTGCTGTGTATATTGCAAATTGTGCTTTTTTATGTTAGGGTTGGATTGATGTCAGGGGAAAAGGTGGATTAAAGTTCCCTGAATGGCAGTTTGTTTTTCCTGACAGCATTTTATTCATCTAATTCGGAAGGAGTGCCTATATGCCGGAATATAAAAAAGTCGGTTATCTGACATCGAGTTTTAAATTATTTCACTTGAAAGATCAGAATAAAAAGGAGTTTTCCTATCACTATCACGATTTTCACAAGATCCTGATCCTGTTGAATGGTGATATCACTTATTGTATTGAGGGACGTTCTTACCAGCTTGCCCCGAATGATATCGTGCTGGTTCACGCGGGGGAGGTGCACCGGCCGATCATCCAGTCGGAGTCTCCTTATGAGCGTATTATCATCTATGTTTCGCCGGACTTTTTGAAAAAATACAAGGAGCCGGACTGTGATCTTTCACATTGTCTGAAACAGGCTGCTGCTGAGCAGTCCCACGTTCTGCGTTTTCACGGCTCGCGTGCTGCAAAGTTAAAGACAGCGATACAGTCACTTGACCATGCTAAAAACGATAAAGATTTTGCAGCTTCCCTGCATCAGGAAATTTTATTTTTGGAATTTATGATACAGTTAAACCGTGCCGCCATGCATGATGGCATTGAATTTATCAATGATTCTGCCTCCGACGAAAAAATTATCGCCGTGTTAAATTATCTTGGCGAACATCTGACGGAAGACATCTCCATTGATACTTTGTCTGCGCATTTTTTCCTAAGCCGCTCTTATCTGATGCACACATTCAAAGAGCAGACCGGCTACACGATCGGCAATTATCTCTCGACCAAAAGACTGCTTCTCGCAAAGGATCTGATTGCGGAAGGGGCACCGATCACCGAGGTCTGCTATGCATGCGGTTTTAAGAATTATTCGACCTTTTCGCGCGCATACAAAAAAAGTTTTGGAGAGGCCCCACGCGAGTCTCTCCAAAACCTGAAATCCTAGCATCTAACTTTTTCTCACACTTATTGTGTGAACAACAGCGTTTGCATCTTACTGGCGCTCTGCCATCTCATTCATGAGCGTCGGTATGAACTGTTTCTTTCTTGAAACGATTCCCTCTAATAAAATGCCCTCACTGCGTTCTTCTTTGCGGAACGCAGCTCCTAAAATTTTGCCTGCATTTTCCCCGTCAAAAATAATCTTTGAAGATTCCTCTAAGATATCTGTCAGCATAACATAGACCATATCGATCTTCTTTTCTGCAAGCACCTGCACCATAAACGGACGTATCTGCTCTGCTACTTTGTCTAACTCTTCCCGGCTCATGGCACTGATCTGCGCTACGCCAAAATCACAGTCATCGGTATGGAAAATTTTGAAATCCTGATAAAAAATCTCTTCTGTCGTTTTCCCACTGAAATTACTGCCCGCCTGGAACATATTTTTCGCATAAGTCTCAATATCCACTTCCGCGATCACTGCAAGAGCCTCCGCAACTGATTTATCTAACGGAGTACATGTCGGTGAACGGAACATCAGCGTATCGGAAATAATTGCAGACAATAAAAGACCTGCGATCTGTTTCGGCACATCCACACTCTTTTCCTGATACATCTGATAAATGATCGTAGATGTACATCCAAGCGGCTGGTTTCTAAAATATACCGGTGAAACTGTCTCAAGACTGCCGAGACGATGGTGATCAATGATCTCTAAGATCTCAGCCTCGTCAATCCCGTCTACCGCCTGCGCCTTCTCATTATGATCAACAAGTATCACCTGTTTTTTCTGCATATTCATCAAATTACGGCGTGAAACCATTCCGGCATAATTACCGTTTTCATTTAAGATTGGGAAATCACGGTGTCTGATTTTTGACATCGTCTCCCGCACTTCATCGACATAGTCTTCAATTCCGAATGTGATGATATTTTTCTGTGTCATAAACTGTTTGATCGGCATACTCTGATTGATAAGACGCGCTATCGAAAATGTATCAAACGGTGTTGTAATAATGATGCAGTCATGTTTTTCTGCCAAAGTGCGCACGTCCTCGCCGACTTCGATTCCTCCACCGATGATCAGACAGCTCGCATTTGACTCGATTGCCTGCTTCTGCGCCTCTTCCCGGTCACCTAAGATTACCATATCATCATCCTCAATATAGTCTGCCATATATTCCGGATTTGAAGTAGCTACCACTACCTTTCCCCTTACAAAATAGGCATGTTCATTCCCTACAATAATCGTTCCATCTAATGTTGCGGCAATATTTTTATACTGTGTTCGTGCCTGGGATAACACATGATTATCAAAAACGTCCATGTAAGACGTTGCAATATCCTTCGTAACAATGATTCCTTCGAGTTTTCCAAACTGATTGGTTACCGGAAGTGTTACAACCTCTAATTTTTTCATGGTCTCCCATGCACGTCTTAAGGAAATCTGGCTGCTTACGCCTGCCGTTCTTCTGAAATTGATATCCTTAATCTGTGTTCCCGCATAGGTGACTAACTCCGGCTCCTGTGCTCCAAAATAATCCAGCACATAATGTGTCTCCGCATTTACTGCTCCGGCACGTTTTGCCACATAGGTTTTATCGTTTTCTGTCTGATTTTTTAAATATGCATAAGAGAGAGCTGCACAAATAGAATCCGTATCAGGATTTTTGTGCCCTACAACCCAAACTTTTCTCTTTTCTGCGCTCATGAAATTCCTCTCTTTACCTAAAAAATAGCAGCTATTATATTGATTGCTGCAAAATTCACTTTTCTTATTTTAAAAAAGAAAGAAACAGACGCTGGCAATGCCGGCGTCATGTTGTATACCATTAAAAGTGAAATACTCCCATAGAGTATAAAATAAAAATAATCAATACTACAAAATTTAAGATTGAAAACCAGGACAACAGCTTCACATAACCTTTGACAGAGTCCACACCACCCTCCATCTCGTCCATTTTTTCGATCTTGGAATCAAACTCATTGAACAGATCCTGTATGTTGCGATAACATTTGACATTTTCCGTGTGTACTTTTTCAGAAAGATCCGTCTTAATGGACTCCAACTGTGACGTTGCATTCTCTAACAGTTCTTTGACCTCCGCAATCTGTCCCTCGCTGAGCTTCTTATTTGCAATCGCCTGTTCCTCTAAGAACTGCTTGTTCGCCGCGATCTGTTCTTCATTTAATTTCCGGTTAGAAGCTGTCTGTTCCTCATTCATCCTGCGATTTAAGGCAATCTGTTCCTCACTGGTCTTTCGGATATCAGCCACCTGTCCGCTAAGACCAGCCTCAATCTCAGCCATTTTCGTCGTCACTTTATCCGCAAGCGCATCTACCTTTCTTCCAAACTCAGTAACGATCTTGTCCGCCTCTTCCTGACGTTCTGTTAAAATATGTTCTAACTCCTGTGCTTTGCCGGCTCTCTCATCCACAAGTGACTGCAGTTCCGCTGCCTTGCTCTCCTTTGCCTCTAAAAGCACCTGAAGCTGTTTTGCTTTCTCGCGAAACTCATCGATCTGATTGATCAGTAAATCTTCATTTTCCACGTCCTTTTGTGTCCTTTCCTGTTCCTGCGTGTGCATCTGTCCACTCTCTTCCGGCTTATTCCGGTTCAAAAGTCGTACATTCTGCGGCACCATCCGCTTTTTCCGGGGTTGAAGCTGTCTGAATACCATCTGCCATAAACCAGCCATCTGTGTTCACTTCTTCCCCCTTTCTGATTTTTTTCGCAATATATCATGGTTATTCTATCATTATCATTTTTCTTTGTAAACAATAAATTATTTTCCATTATGTTAAACATGTGGACTGTGAAACTTTATATTTTCATTAAGGATCGCATAGATGACAAAGAAGCGATTCCAACTGGAACCGCCTCTGTCAAAAAAGGGATTATTTTTTCTTAAATATGATTTCATTTCACAAATATTATGTTTTTGATTATCTACATAATTTTTTGAACTCATCAGCTACGAACTGGACTTTTGTTCCAATGACAACCTGAACAGCTGTTTTACTTGGTCTGATAACACCAGCAGCCCCTGCTGATTTGATTTTCTTCTCATCTACTAAAGAACTGTCTTTTACTTCAAGCCGAAGTCTTGTAATACAGTTATCAATACTTTTAATATTTGCTGCACCACCAACGCCTTCTAAAATTGCTGCCGCTACAGTTGTATAATCACTGCTCCCAAGGTCGACATTTTTCTCTGCTTCCACATCATCGTCTTCTCTACCAGGAGTTTTCAGATCAAACTTTGTGATAGCGAAACGGAATACAACATAAAATACAATAAATGCTGCAATACCAAGTGGAATGATCATCCAGGTATTCTTCGCTGCCGGAAGGGTTGCAGAGAAAAGAAGGTCTGTTGCTCCAGCAGAGAAACTAAAACCTGCTCTAAATCCAACTAATACCGTGATCACTGTGAAGATACCATATAATAATGCGTATACAACATAAAGTGCCGGTGCAAGGAACATGAACCCAAACTCAAATGGCTCTGTAACACCACAGACAAATGCACAGACAGCTGCGGAGGCAACCAGACCGATTGCAACTTTCTTCTTATTACTCTTAGCCGTCTGAATCATAGCAAGAGCTGCACCCGGAACACCGAACATCATACATGGGAAGAATCCAGACATATACATACCTAAATCCCATGTTACATCTGCAGACGTCTCGCCTGCCCAGAAATGTTGTAAATCCCCAAGTCCGATCGTATCAAACCAGAATACATTGTTCAGTGCATGATGTAATCCGGTTGGAATCAGCAATCTGTTTAAGAATGCATAAATACCTGCACCAACAGGACCAAATCCAACAATTCCTTCACCGATTGAAACTAATGCTCCAAATAATAAAGGCCAGATGAATAATAAGATTGCGGATACAATGATAGAAACAACGCCTGCAACGATTGCTACACAACGCTTACCACTGAAGAATGATAACCAGTCAGGTAATTTTGTACCTTTGAATTTGTTGTAGCATGTTGCACCGATGATACCGGCAAGGATACCGATAAATGGGTTTGCAATCTTACTGAATGCAAGCACTTTTGTCTCATTCTCTGCAATTACCGGCATTAACGTTGTAACAACCCCTGTAGAAAGAAGGTTTGTCATCATTAACCATGATGCCAAAGCTGCAAGAGCTGCTGTACCATCATTATCATCTGCCATACCAACGCCGACACCGATAACAAAAAGAATTGCCATGTTATCGATCAAAGCTCCTCCTGCTTTTACAAGGAAGAAACCGATCATCTGAACGATACCGGAAACATCGCCCCCCTGCATGGTAGATGGACATAGCGCATATCCAATACCCATTAAGATACCACAGATTGGAAGACACGCTACAGGAAGCATTAATGCTTTTCCCAATTTCTGTAAATACTTCATCATAATAAAAGCTCCTCCTTTTTTTTATCCCTTTTCATTTTATTTTATGCCGTTATAAGTACGGCTAAAATACATTTTAATCTCCATTCTTGCGTGTGAAAAATCTTATTTTTCACACTAACAACTGTATATTGCGCTTTATTTATTTAGGATCAATACTGTGTCGCCAGGTTCTACTTCCTGATCTGTCACTGTTTCCACTGTCTGATAATCTGATGTATTGCACACAACCACAGGCGTGATCACGTCATAACCGGCTTTTTTTACTGCATCAAGATCAGCCTCTATCAACAGTTCTCCCTTTTTCACAGAATCACCATTGCCTTTATATGCAGTAAAATGTTCTCCCTTTAATGCAACCGTATCAAGTCCTATGTGTATGAGCAGTTCTACACCTTCTGAAGTCGTCATACTTACTGCATGCATCGTATCAAATAACATCTCAATCGTACCATCGGCCGGTGCATATATCCTGCCTTCCGCAGGAATAATTGCAACACCTTTTCCTAAAATCTCCTCTCCAAAAGTTGGATCACTTACATTACTGATCGCAACCGTTTTTCCTTTTACTGGTGAACCTATCTCAATCCCTTTTTCTTTTTTCTTAAAAAAATCAAACATTTCCACACCTCTTTTCTGCTGTATTATTGTCAGGTTTATCCTGCCATACACACACGTTTTATATGTATCGCCAGAAACATGATTTCCTCGCTGGCAATTCCGCTGCCATATTCCTTTTCAATATATTCAGCAATATGTTTACTGCATTCATATTCCTTCGGATACTTATTTTCCATCATCCTTGCAAATTCAATCTCCTCATCTTTCAACAATTCATGCCGGTAAAGGCGCTGTACCAAAAACTTAAGATGAGTGATAAATCTCTCATAATGCAGAGATTCCTCATCAAACTCAATTCCCATTTCCAGCCTGACCAGTTCTAAAATCTTCTGAATCATATTCGTCATTTCAAATGTATCATTGATCGTCGTGTTGTATTCTGCATTCACAAAATGCAGGGCTATAAATCCTGCTTCATCTTCCGTAAACTCTGTACCCAGCTTCTCATTCAAAAGATCAACTGCATATTTTCCCATCAGATATTCCTGATGGTAAAACTTCTTAGTCTCCCAAAGTAATGCATTCTTCAATTGAATCCCCTGCGACTGTCTCTGGATTGCAAAATTAATATGATCTGTCAAAGTGATGTATATATTCTGATTCAGTTGTACATTCAGATTCTTTATTGCGTAGGATATAATATCACTGGTAAGCTGCATGTGCTCTAATGGAATATTTTCTAAAAGTTCCTGAAACTGTCTGGAAAGATTCTCATTCTCAATACGAAAAACCTTCTCGATTTTGCTTTCATCAATCAGTTCTCCCGTATGCGCCTTAAACCCGATTCCCTTACCCATGATAACAATTTCCTGCTGATTCACATCATATGCTGATATTACATTGTTATTAATCACTTTCTGGATAACCATATTCCACTCCGTTTTTGTCCCTAAAAATTTAAAAAAACCAAATTTTACAAAATCTAAGCCAGATATGTAAAATTTGGTTTTGCCTGCTTACCAGTAACAATCCAATGTACTCTGTTTCTATCTAAATAAATTGTAGCATTCATTGTTTATTATGTCAAGTTTTATTCTTATTATTTTTGTTTTTTTGTTAATATCCACCATACTTTTTTCAAAAACCTGTACACAATAACTAATTATCTCACAAATTTGTTTCAAAGAAAGATTTTAATGCATCATATGCCGCATCTTCGTCAGCACCTTCCACTGTTATAGTCACAGTCTGGTCTTTTTTTACTCCCATACTCATAACTGCCATCAGACGGGTTGCATCAATTACTTTTCCGTCTTTTTCGAGAGTTACTTTACTTTTAAAATTTTTAACCTCTTTTACGAGCATTCCCGCCGGTCTTGCATGAATACCCAACTCGTCCTTTACTGTGTAACTGAATGATTTCATTTTAATTTCCTCCTATGCTTAGATTATGCATTTATTATTTTATTTCTTACAGGCAGCACCATTGCAGGTGATACCGATAATTCATCAATACCCATTTTCACAAATGTTTCTGTCAAAGTCAGGTCTGCTCCAAGTTCTCCGCAAATTCCTGCCCAGATTCCTTCTTCATGGGCACTGTCAATAACCATCTGGATCATTTTGAGTACTGCCGGATGATGTGAATCATAGAAACGGTCAAGTTTTGCATTCTGCCTGTCAATAGCAAGCGTATACTGTGTCAGGTCATTGGTTCCAATACTAAAGAAATCCACCTCTTTTGCTAGATCATCTGCGATCATAACTGCTGCAGGAGTCTCGATCATAACTCCAAATTCAACTTCTTTATATGGCAATCCCTCTGTTGACAATTCCGTTTTCACTTCCTCCATGATTTCTTTTACTTTTTTCACTTCCCATACAGATGCGATCATAGGAACCATAATGGAAATATTGCCAAACATGCTTGCACGCAGCAACGCTCTTAACTGTGTTTTAAAAATTTCCGGCCGGTTCAGGCAGATTCTTACTGCACGATATCCCAATGCCGGATTATCCTCACGATCAAGCCCAAAATAATCTATCTGCTTGTCTGCTCCGATATCTAATGTGCGGATGATCACCTTTTTTCCAGCCATCACTTCTGCAACCGTTTTATAGGCCTGGAACTGTTCTTCCTCTGTTGGAAAATGATCACTCTGCAAATATAAAAACTCACTTCTGAAAAGTCCGATTCCGGCCGCATCATTCTGTAAAACAGCTCCTAAATCTTTTACCTCACCAATATTAGCATAGAGTTTGATCTCTTTTCCATCTTTTGTAACAGTCGGTTTTCCTTTTAACTGCTGTAATAATTCCTGACGTTTCTTCTCATTCTGCTGTTTTTTCTCGTATTCTTTTAATATTTCTTCCTCTGGATCAAGGATCAAAATACCCTTAAATCCATCTATAATTGCATACTTTCCATTCACTCCTTTTGGAATTGCCGCTGATACCAATGCCGGAATATTCATCGTTCTGGCAAGAATGGCTGTATGAGAATTGGTAGAACCTTGTCTTGTCACAAATGCAAGCACTCTCTCACGTTCTAACTGAATTGTCTCGCTTGGAGCAAGGTCGTCCGCTGCTATAATATATTTTTCTTCATCGTCCGCATGCACAGTTTCTTCTTTCCGGGATAAAATACGGATCACACGTTCAGAAATATCTTTTACATCTGCTGCACGTTCTTTCATATAATCGTCATCCATATCCGCAAACATCCTTGCAAAATTATCTCCCGTCGTCGCTACAGCAAATTCTGCGTTCACAGACTGCACTGCTATGATATTACAAATAGAATCCAGATAATCTTCATCCTCTAACATCATCTGATGTACTTCAAAAATTGCTGCATTTGCTTCACCAACTTCTTTGACTGCCTTGTCATAAAGTGCCTTTAATTCTTCTGTTGCCTGATCTTTGGCTGCTCTAAAACGTGAAATTTCTGCCTGTGTGTCATCAATTTTCACACGTCTTACCACATTGTTTTCTTTAAAAACTTCTTTGATTTTTCCAATCGCAATTCCTCCGAATGCAATCTTTCCATTAATTTGCTGCATTTGTTTTCCCCCCTCTAAACAACAGGTCACATTACTCCACCACATCTGCATTCAAAATCAAAAAAACCGAAAAAGCACACGCAATCATAAGCGTCTTACTTTTTCGGTTTAGTACATTTGCATGTGAACTACCCTCTATATGTATTTTTATTATACGTTTTTACCCTGTTTTTGTCAATACACAATTTCGTATTATGCTAATTATATACTTTGTATACAATTATGATATAATTTTCGACATATTTTCACAGATATATCTTATCTATCGGACCGCCTGCTATCTGTTCCATGCTCCAGTTATAATCCTGTAACCAAAAGTTTATTTTATCACCAGCTTCTGACTTACAAAAAGCCCGAAAAGGCTTATACCTTTCCGGGCTTTGGAAATTTACATCAATTCAGACAAGATCTGCAGCTTATTTGTAAAGCTCAACCAGTCTCTGTAAGTGCTCATAACGAGCCTTTGCAGCTTCCTCAGATGCAGCAAAGAGTTTCTGTGCTCTCTCTGGGAAGGATCTTGTCAGACGGCTGTAACGTGTTTCGTTGTTCAGGAAATCCTGGTAAGAACCATCACCTGGCTTAGATGTCAGTGTGAATGGGTTCTTTCCTTCTGCTTTGAGTGCAGGATTGAAGGAGAATAAGTTCCAGTAACCAGCAGCTACTGCTTTCTTCATCTCATCCTGGCAGTGGTTCATTCCACCTTTAACACCGTGTAACTCACATGGAGCATAACCGATGATTAAAGAAGGTCCGTTGTAAGCCTCTGCTTCAGCTAATACTTTAACAGCCTGAGCCATGTTTGCACCAAGAGCGATCTGTGCTACATATACATAGCCATAGCTCATAGCGATCTCTGCAAGGCTCTTCTTGCCGATATCTTTACCAGCAGCAGCGAACTGACAAACTTCACCGATGTTGGAAGCTTTAGAAGCCTGACCACCTGTATTGGAGTACATCTCAGTATCGAATACCATAACATTTACGTTATGTCCGGAAGCAAGAACATGGTCTAATCCACCGAATCCGATATCATATGCCCATCCATCACCACCGAAGATCCATACGGACTTCTTAGCGAGGTAATCTTTCTTATCAAGTGCTGCCTTAGCATCTGGGCATCCAGCTGCTGCAGCTTTCTCTAACTCTGCTACAAGAGCTTCTGTTGCAGGTGTATTTGCTTTTGTATCGTTCTTTGTCTCAACAAATTTATCAAATGCAGCCTTTAACTCAGCGCTTGCTTTGTCAGAAGCAGCACATTTCTCAGCGCTTGCGATAGCCTGATCACGTAATACTTCCTGACCAATCTGCATACCTAAACCATGCTCAGCGTTATCCTCGAATAAGGAGTTAGCCCAAGCCGGTCCTTTTTTACTGTCTTTGTTTACTGTATATGGTGATGTAGCAGCCGGACCACCCCAGATAGAGGAACATCCTGTTGCATTGGAGATATACATATGCTCACCAAATAACTGAGTAATCAAACGAGCGTATGATGTCTCTGCACATCCTGCACAAGAACCTGAGAACTCAAGTAATGGCTGGTTGAACTGAGAACCTTTTACAGTGTTGTCTGCCGGCATACCAGGTTTCTTGCTTACGTTAGCAACTAAGTAATCGAATACTGGCTGCTCGTCTGCCTGAGATTCCTGTGGAACCATCTCGATAGCACCAACCGGACATACTGTGATACACTCGCCGCATCCCATACAGTCTAATGGAGATACGCTCATTGTGTATTTGTACTCGCTTGCCTTTGGTTTTGTATCAGCAACTTTGATATTGGAAGGAGCTGCTTTTACTTCATCCTCACTTAACATGAACGGACGGATTGTTGCATGAGAACATACAAATGCACACTGGTTACACTGGATACATTTCTCTGCATTCCATGTAGGAACTGTTACAGCTGTACCACGTTTCTCGTATGCTGCTGCACCATGCTCGAACTGTCCATCAGGGTTGCCCATGAATGCAGAAACAGGTAATGAATCACCATCCATTAAGGAGATCGGGTTCATTAAATCTTCTACCATCTTAACTGTCTCTGGACGACCTGTTAATTTCTTAGGAGCCGGATCTGCTGCCGGGTTAGACCAGGAAGCCGGAACCTCTACTTTATGAACTGCATCAACACCAGCGTCGATTGCTTTGTAGTTCATCTCTACGACTGCATCACCCTTCTTACCATAGGATTTCTTAGCAGCCTGTTTCATGAAATCTACAGCCTCTTCGATTGGCATTACGTTTGCTAATTTGAAGAATGCGGACTGTAAGATTGTGTTTGTACGTTTACCCATACCGATCTCGATAGCTTTATCGATAGCGTTGATGGTGTATAACTGAATATTGTTGTCAGCGATGTATTTCTTAGCAGCAGCATTTAAATGATGCTCTAATTCTTCATCTGACCACTGGCAGTTGATCATGAATACTCCGCCTGGTTTTACATCCTGTACCATCTTGAATCCTTTTGTTACATAAGATGGGTTGTGGCATGCTACGAAGTCTGCCTGGTTGATGTAATACGGGCTTCTGATTGGTTTGTCACCAAATCTTAAGTGAGAAATTGTGATACCACCAGTTTTCTTGGAGTCATACTGGAAGTATGCCTGGATGTATTTATCTGTGTGGTCACCGATGATCTTGGTAGAGTTCTTGTTAGCACCTACAGTACCATCTCCGCCGAGACCCCAGAATTTACACTCAACTGTACCTTCTGCTGCAGTGATTGGAGCCGGTTTTACTTCCGGTAAGCTTAAGTTTGTAACATCATCAACGATACCGATAGTAAATCTGCTCTTTGGAGCATCTTTCTCTAACTCTTTGTATACTGCGAATAAGCTTGAAGGTGGTGTATCTTTAGAACCTAATCCGTAACGGCCGCCTGTTAATACGATTGTATCAAGACCTGCCTCACGAAGTGTGGTTGCTACGTCTAAGTATAACGGATCACCGAGTGCACCTGGCTCTTTTGTTCTGTCAAGAACAGCAACTTTCTTAGCTGTCTTAGGAAGAACTTTTAAGAATGCCTCAGATACCCATGGACGATATAAACGAACTTTGATAAGACCGACTTTCTCGCCCTTAGCTGTTAAGTAATCAATTACCTCTTCAGCTACATCATTAACAGAACCCATAGCTACGATAACACGGTCAGCATCTTCTGCTCCGTAGTAGTTGAATAAATCGTAGTTTGTTCCTAATTTTTCGTTGATCTTAGCCATGTATTTTTCAACGATTGCCGGTAACTCGTTGTAAGCTGTGTTACAAGCCTCACGATGCTGGAAGAAAACGTCTCCGTTCTCATGAGAACCACGCATAGCCGGATGCTCCGGATTTAATGCATGTGCACGGAATGCTTCAACTGCGTCCATGTTGCACATTTCTTTTAAGTCAGCGTAATCCCATTTCTCGATCTTCTGGATCTCGTGGGATGTACGGAAACCATCGAAGAAGTTGATGAATGGAACTTTTCCTTCGATTGTTGCAAGATGTGCAACCGGGCTTAAGTCCATAACTTCCTGTGGGTTGGTCTCACATAACATAGCGAAACCTGTCTGACGGCAGGCATATACGTCACTGTGATCACCAAAAATATTTAAAGACTGTGTAGCAACTGTACGTGCAGATACATCGAATACACATGGGAGCTGCTCACCTGCGATTTTGTACATATTCGGGATCATTAATAAAAGACCCTGTGAAGCTGTAAATGTAGTTGTTAAAGCACCTGCAGCAAGAGAACCGTGAACGGCACCTGCAGCACCTGCCTCAGACTCCATCTCTACGACTTTTACCTGATTACCAAAAATGTTCTCCTGTCCTGCTGCAGACCACTGATCTACGGTATCTGCCATCGGGCTGGATGGTGTAATTGGGTAAATAGCTGCAACATCAGTAAACGCATAAGCTACATGAGCTGCGGCTGTATTACCGTCCATTGACTGTTTTGCTCTGGACATTACTTATTCCTCCTTATTTTTGAAAAAATAAATGTGATACTGCATCACCCCATACTCCTGTGTGAAAAGCACAAAATGATACAATTTATCGACTTGAGTCATATTTTAGCATAGAATTCACCAAAAGAAAAGGTCTTTGACTGTACAAAAACAAGTGCAATCTCACATATATTTTCTTTCAAATTCTTCCAGTGGAATCGGTCTGTCAAATAAATATCCCTGTCCGTACAAAAATCCACAGCCACGCAAAAACTGAAGCTGCTCTTCCGTTTCAATCCCTTCAAATATCACTTCTTCTTTTGCAGAGTGGATAAAGTTTCCCATCTGTGAAACAAAATTCCGCTGTTCTTTTAAATTAATGCGGTCGGTAAAACTTTTATCGATTTTTACCACATCCGCCGGTATCTCAAGCAGCACGCCAAGCGAGGAGTATCCTGTTCCAAAATCATCGATCGCAATGCGGAAACCGAATTTTTCAAGTTCTGAAAGCACCCTTTTTAACTCATCTACATTTTCTACCACAACGCTCTCCATAACTTCCACCTCAATATACTTCGGATCGATTCCATAATGATCCGCCATGCGTTTTAAGCGTCCGGCAAAATTTTTTCCACCGCTTTCAAAGTTGCGTCTCGAAAAATTGGTAGATATCGTAAACAGTTCTTTTCCTGCCTTTTTCCATCTTTTCATCGCACGCAGAAGCTGCTCATAAATGTAAAAATCAAGATCCACCACATATCCGATGTTCTCGAGCGGAGGTACAAATCTTCCCGGCATGATCATCTCACCGGTCTTTGTACGCCATCTTGCTAATGCTTCTGCCCCATATATTTTACGTTCTTCCAGATTAAATTTCGGCTGCAGATAAACTTCAAGTTCCCCTTGCTGCATGGCACCATAAAAACGTCCTGTAATCTGGATCGCATCATCACGTTTCGCGCGCATTTCTTCCTTATATACACAGATTCCGGAGCCACCCTGTTCTTTTACCAGTTTACGCGCCATGTTAGCGCTCTCCAATATCGTATCAAATTTTTCATTCAGATTTTCAATATGACAAATTCCAACCGAAAGTCTCAGTGTTCCGGAAGGATAGCGTTTTTTTAATTTTTCCTCGTAATGTTCTGTGCTCCATGCAACGAGTTTTTCTATTTCACTCTGATCTTTTCCTTTTAAAAGGAGGATAAAATAGTCAGAATACATCCGGCATGCCAAAAGCACTCTTTCATTTGTCTGTATACCCCCAGCAAAATCTTTTAAGATGGCATCTCCGATCTGTTGTCCGTAGTTTTCATTTACATATGAAAACTTATCAATATCTATATGGACGAGAGCATAGTGTTCCTGCCCCTGTTTTGCTTCTGCTAAAATATTTTTCAGTCTGTATTTAAACGCCTCTAAATTGTACAGTCCGGTAAGCTGGTCACGATCCTGCAGATGACGGATTTCTTTCTGATCATCCCTTAACTTATTGCGCAGTGATACAAAAACGGATGTTACTCTGGCAAGTTCACAAAACGTTGTTCTGTCCGCACTCTCAAAATAATTCTGTCTGTTTTGCACACCAAAATACAATCCTCCTGTCTTGCTGCCGGAATATTCAAATTTTGCTACTGCAATCTGCGTGATACGGTTTTCTCCTGTATTCCAGTTTTCAAACGACAATCTTTTATAGTGTGTTTCATCCGTATCATTCAGTATGACAAAATCTCCGCTGCCCGCTTCCACAACTTCGGTACGAATCGGCTTTATAACATTTTTTTCATAAATCTGTCCAAATGTACTCCAGTAATTGGTCAGCGTCATCTGCGGAATTTGTTCATCATATTCAAAAACTGCCACCATATCCAGATGATACCGCCTGCCGATTCTTTCAAGCAGCACATTCAGGGAACCATTCATATCTCTCGCATGAGATAAAAGCAAAAATGCCGTATTTAAAAATTCTTTGTCCATCCCCTGCTTTTTTTCATAATCCACATCTTTCCCACAGGTATCAATATTGCGTTTCGTATGAACCGTCTTATTTTTCCCCACAAATGCATAATTGCTTTTTCCACTCCGCTTGATTGCGTACATTGCACGGTCTGCCTGATCGAACAGCTCTGTATAACAATTTCCATCCTGCCCGGACACCGCAAGTCCCACACTCATCGTCACATGTATGACCGCATCATCCCCGACCAGTTTCTTTTCTCCATGTCTGCAGAGTTCTTTTGCCTTTTGTTCCGCCTGTTTTAAAGTCGTATTATCCATCAGTACCAGAAATTCATCCCCGCCGACTCTTCCCACCAGTTTATGATCCGGAAACTGTTCTTCCAAAGCCGATGCAATATCTGAAATCACCGTATCCCCCACTGTATGTCCGAACGTATCGTTAATACTTTTAAAATTATCGATATCGATCAGAAACAATACATGTGTTCCTTCCGGATACTCCTTCAGTATTCTCTCCGCTTCCTCACCGGTCGCAACTTTGTTGTAAAGATGCGTCAGCGGATCTCTGCGCATCTCTTCGGAAAGCTGCTCCTGTATCTTTCTGTCTGAGCTGATATCATAACTTCTTCCAATAATCTTTAAAATTTTTCCGTTTGTACCACGGATACTCCGGTACACGGTCCGGTACCAGCAATATTGTGGTATTCCTCCTCCAAGGGCTGTATTCATCCGGTAGTCAAATGAACCTGACATCTCCCTTTCGGATGCATTCTGAATCACTTCCCGGTATAACGTCTGTTCATCTTTATGGATAAAAGCAAGCCACTTTTCAATTTCCATATAATCCTGATCATCTTTTTGCAGACGTCCATTGATATGGTATTTATGGGGAATCCGGAATCTTTTTCCTTTCACATCGTACTCAAAAGGTACATCATCCGTCACTTCCTCTAACATGGAATACTGTTCATTTAATAAAAGCAGCTCATCTTCCAGTTCTTTCCTGTCATTGGTATTCTTACAGATCAAAAGGTAATACGGCACGGCATCCTTATAATAATAGATACTGCACCAGAATTTTACCCAGCAGATCTGCCCCTGCCCTGAAATAATTCTTACCTCGATCTCTTCCGCCCTTTTCTGTTCCCGGCATTTTTCAATCATGTCTTCAAAGGCACCTGCATCCTGCAGATAAACACAGTCGTAAAAGTCACGGTTCCTGTCCGGTTCCGCCTGTTCCCCATGTCCTATCGCCTTCATAAACTCCGCATTTGCGATATCGATCTGCAATGAATTTCCACCTTTTAATACTGCAACCCCCATCGGAAACTCATAGATCAGTCCCTTTCTATTTTCCTTCTCCATTTTTTCTCCATTCGCGTATGTAAAAACCTGTTTTCAAGCATGTTGACTCTCTTGCGTTCATTATATCATGCGCAGAACCAGCACATGATCCCATTCACCGTTCGTCAATCATGCAGGCATGTTGACTCTCTTGCGTTCATTATATATCATCCTTCTTCCAAAATCCATGTAATTTCCAAAACTTTGTGTTTTCCCATGAAAATAGGAAGTTTCGGTTGCAATCTCCCCACTTTTCTAGTATGATACGAATTGGTGCAATTACGGTATAATGGCGGTTTGCAACAGCATCCGCACAATCAATATTAACAAATCAGGAGAATAACAACTATGATCAGTGCAAATAACGTTACGCTTCGGATTGGCAAAAAAGCCCTGTTCGAGGACGTCAATATTAAGTTTACTGAGGGAAACTGTTACGGTCTTATCGGTGCAAACGGTGCCGGAAAGTCCACCTTTTTAAAAATTTTATCCGGTCAGTTAGAACCAACCGGAGGTGACGTTACGATCACACCCGGCCAGCGTCTTTCTTTCCTGCAGCAGGATCACTTCAAATATGATGAATATACGGTTCTCGATACTGTCATCATGGGTAACAAACGCCTCTATGACATCATGAAAGAAAAAGATGCCATTTACATGAAAGAAGACTTTACGGATGAGGATGGTATCCGTGCGAGTGAACTTGAAGCAGAGTTTGCCGATATGGACGGATGGAATGCAGAATCTGACGCTGCAACACTTCTCAACGGTCTTGGTATTCCGACCGAAGAACATTATACACAGATGGGCGATATGCCTGGTCCTTTAAAAGTCAAGGTCTTACTCGCACAGGCATTGTTCGGTAATCCTGATATCCTTCTTTTAGATGAGCCGACCAACCACTTAGATCTCGATGCGATCAACTGGTTAGAGGAGTTTTTGATCAACTTCGAAAATACAGTCATCGTGGTATCCCATGACCGTTATTTCTTAAACAAAGTCTGCACCAATATTGCAGATATTGATTACGGCAAGATCCAGCTGTATGCAGGTAACTACGATTTCTGGTATGAGTCCAGCCAGCTTCTTGTAAAACAGATGAAAGAAGCCAACAAGAAGAAAGAAGAAAAAATCAAAGAGTTACAGGACTTTATCTCCCGTTTCTCTGCAAACGCTTCCAAATCCAAACAGGCTACTTCCAGAAAACGTGCTTTAGAGAAGATCCAGTTAGATGAGATCCGTCCTTCCAGCCGTAAATATCCATACATCGATTTCCGTCCGAGCCGTGAGATCGGTAATGAGGTTTTGTCGGTAGAAGGCATCACAAAAACCATCGATGGTGTTAAAGTTCTTGATAATGTATCTTTTATCGTTGGACACGATGACAAGATCGCCTTTGTCGGCGGCAACGAGCTTGCAAAAACAACACTCTTTAAGATCCTGACCGGTGAAATGGAGCCGGATTCCGGTTCTTACAAATGGGGTGTTACCACAAGCCAGTCCTATTTCCCGAAAGATAACACAGAGATCTTTGATACCGATCTTCTGATCGTTGACTGGCTGACACAATACTCCGAAATCAAAGATGCAACTTATGTACGTGGATTCCTTGGCCGTATGCTTTTCGCAGGCGAAGACGGAACGAAAAAGATGCGTGTTCTCTCCGGTGGTGAGAAGGTGCGTGTACTGCTCTCCCGCATGATGATCATGGCTACGAACGTCCTGATCTTAGATGAGCCGACTGACCATCTGGATATGGAATCTATCACCGCATTAAACAACGGGCTGATCAAATTCCCGGGTGTTGTGCTTTTTGCTTCCCGTGACCATCAGGTCGTGCAGACAACTGCAAACAGGATCATCGAGTTCCTGCCGGACGGAACATTCATCGATAAAGTTTCTACTTACGATGAGTATCTTGAAAATGATGAGATGGCAAGAAAACGTCAGGTATATAATATGTCTTCTGACGATGAGAACGATAACTAAAAAAATAGCACTGACCAGAATAAGATCTGGCAGTGCTGTTTTTAATTTTTCCTAAAATGTGGTCCATTTTAATGTATAAGAACCAGATGACGCTTTGCTCATACGCTCTACCTTGATGTAGTATGTACCAGACGGCAGATCAAATTTTGTTCCACCATTTGCCAAACTGATATACCATCCATCTTCCGGATATAATCTGGTAACTTTTGAAATAGCAGAAACTTTTTTTCCATTGTTTTTACCAGAAAATACTTTTCCATCTTTATTATAGAAAGTTATCTTAAAACCATTTTTTTCATTTGTTCCATTTGTGTTTGCGAGATAATACAGATTCAATTTAGCACTCTTAGTCAGTTTGATTTTATACCAGTCTGCCTTACTGTCACCGTATGCAATAACACCTGTCACTTTCTTTCCTTTTGAAAGTGTTTTTGCTTTTGATTTTGAACTTGCAGATGAATCTTTAATAGCTTTTACAGTAGCTGTGATTTTTGTACCTGCATTACACTGCACTGCAAAATAATATGTAGTATTCTTCTTTACACCATACGTTGTGGTATTGTAAATCTTGCCGGCATAATCATTTCTCCAGATTTCATTTTTCTGACCGATCGTCTTTTTATTTTTATTGCAAAATGTAACATACCCCTGGGAATTATTGTAATAAGAAGAACTGCAGTCAAACTTTAAAGTTACCGTACCAGTCACGGATGGTTTGAATTTGATATAATTTACCTTCAAATTCCGTCCGCTATAACACTGTGTATCTTTAATTGTAACTGTAGACTTTCCATTCCCTTTAAAAGAAAGTCCGGCTGCCTGTGCTTCTGTCGGAGCTGCCACTGTAAATAACGTAACTGCCATAACTGCTGTCAAAAACATGCAAACAGCTCTGTGAAAAAATGTTTTTCTGGTTTTCATAACCAATCCTCCTTGTTTTGCGGAGCAAAATGCGACTGCCTTTGCAGGAGCAGAGGATTTTCCTCCTTGTTTTGTAAATAATCATTTTCATTTTACCACAGTACTCTGCTGCCGTCAAGTTCTTTTATATGATTCAGTACCATTTTCCCATATATTTAGTTGTGATTTTAGCTAATTTTACTTATATATTATTTAATTTTACTTTCAATTCATTCACATCCGCAACAATACAGTCTGCCCCGGCAGTTTCAAGTTCCATTCTGTCACCATAGCCATACAAAACACCGATCACATACATGCCATTTTCTTTTGCACCAATCACATCATGTTTTCTGTCTCCCACCATTACTGCCTGATCAGCAGTGATTTTAAGTGAATCCAGAGCGTAGCGGATCACATCACCTTTTTTACTTCTGCTGCCGTCTAATGTACTTCCTGCAACAAAATAAAAATATTGCTCAATTTCAAAATACTTAAGGATCTGTACAGTATATACTTCCGGTTTTGATGTCGCGATCACAATCTTTTTTCCCAGTGAAGCAACTTCCGCAAGTAATTCTTTCATTCCATCATACAAAACATTCTCAAAAAGGCCCTGCCTGCTGAAATATTCCCTGTATTTTCCGACTGCCTCCCGGCTCTGTTCCTCTGAAAATCCATAAAAATCCTGAAAAGAATCCAGAAGCGGTGGTCCAATAAACTTCTCTAATGTATCTAAATTTTCAACCTGGATTCCATAATACGAAAGTGCATGTGCCACCGCCTTTGTGATTCCCTCTTTCGGATCTGAAATCGTTCCATCCAGATCCATAAAAATATATTCCGGTCTCATTGTTTTCTCCATTTTCTTTTGTTTTTTCTATTGTAACATACCATTCTTTTTTCTGTACGTTTATTTTCCTGATATTTTATTTTTATCGCACATATTTTCATAAAATCCCCATTTTTACGCTGTCTTTTGCGCATATCAAGTCTGTGCATAAGCACAAATCTTGCATGTTAAAAATGTTATTTTTCACACTGCATATCAAATTTTATAAGCATCCAATCCTTAGTCTCTCAGTCTATCGATATTGCGTTTCAAGGACTCTACCGCCGCATCGATATCCGACCGACCCGTATCTCTGCTGAGTGTCATCCGGACCGTTCCTGCTGCATAATCCTCCGGCACCCCAAGTTCTTTTATCACATAAGAAATCCTGCTTTCACCTGTATTACATGCAGAACCCCCGGAGGCACAGATCCCATCCTCATCTAAAAGGATCAGCAAAGATGCCCCGTCCACTCCCTTGAAACTGACAGATACATTTCCGGGAAGTCTTTTCGTCCTGTGACCGTTGACACGGACATCCGGAATCTCATGCACGATCTTTTCGATCAGATAATTGCGCAGCATCGTCTCCCGGTACATTCCGGCCCGCATACCTTTTGCAGCAAGCTCCGCCGCCTTCCCCATCCCGACGATCCCGGCAATATTCTCCGTTCCGGCACGTTTTCCTTTTTCCTGTGAACCACCGTGGATAAAGGATGGGATCTGCACGCCTTCCCTGATATATAAAAACCCAACACCTTTTGGCCCGTGAAATTTATGGGCACTCGCACTCAAAAGATCCACCGGATAATGACGCACTGAGATTGGCACCTGCGCATATGCCTGCACGGCATCCGTGTGAAACAGTACATCCTTTTCCCGCGCGATTTTGCCGATAGAAAAAACCGGTTCGATCGTCCCCACCTCATTATTTCCAAACATGATCGTAATCAGTGTCGTATCCTCCCGGATTGCATGATATACTGCTTCCGGTGATACCATTCCATATTCATCCACGTCCAGATAGGTCACTTCATATCCTAGTTCCTCTAAATATTTACAGGAATTTAAGATTGCATGATGTTCTATTTTGCTTGTAATGATGTGTTTTCCCTTGTGCTTATACTCTCCTGCAATACATTTTACTGCCCAGTTGTCCGACTCCGAACCACCGGATGTAAAAAAAATTTCTGACGGTTTTGCCTCCAGTGTACCGGCAATTGTTTTCCTTGCCTTTTCTAACGCCTGTCTTGATGTTTCCCCATATCCATACATTGTGGATGCGTTTCCAAATTTTTCTTCCAGATACGGATCCATCGCCTCTTTTACTTCCTCTGACATCTTTGTTGTCGCGGCATTATCTAAATAAATTACCTTTCCTTTATTTTCAATCGAACTCATTTTCTCTCCACTTCCTTCATATATTAAAATGAACTAAGTCCGGATTTTCCGGCAGGCTTTGGAGGTTTCTATTGAAAAAAATATATTCTACCAAAAGTACACTTTTAACCGGAACCCTCTTTCTCACCCTCGCCGGAATCCTCACCCGCATCATAGGTTTCTTCTATAGGATATTCTTATCGCGTACCATTGGTGCAGAAGGTCTCGGCATTTATCAGCTCATCGCTCCTGTAACCGCCATCTGTTTTGCATTTACCGCTGCAGGGATCCAGACCTCCATATCCAAATTCGTTTCCATGGAAGTTGGAAGAAAAAATGATGCCGGTGCCAAAACCTATCTTTCGATCGGGCTTTTTATCTCCTTATGCCTTTCCACACTCTGCAGCTTTTTTCTCTATCATTATGCGGATTTTATTGCTGTTTCCTGGCTTGGTGATAAGCGGTGCACGCCGCTCCTTGCTGTGCTCTCCTTTTCCTTTATCCCATGCTGTATCCATGCCTGTATCAACGGTTATTATTATGGTCTGAAAAAAACGGCTGTCCCTTCACTCTGCCAGTTGACCGAACAGTTCGCCCGCGTTGGAAGCGTTTACCTGATGTACCAGATCGCCGTCAGCGAAGGAAAATCTTTAACGCTTTCCATGGTCGTCTGGGGAATCGTCTGCGGCGAGGCGGCGAGCACACTGGTATCGGTCAGTGTTTTCCGGATCTCCGATGGAAACCGGCGCACCCCCGGCAAAAGCAGGAAAAATCTCTATACCTGCACCAAAAATCTGCTCTCCATGGCAGTTCCCTTAACCTCAAACAGGATCGTTCTAAATTTATTTGCAGGGTTTGAAAATGTCATGCTGCCAAACCGCCTGTTAGCTTTCGGCTATACCCAGTCGGAAGCACTCAGTGTTTATGGGATTCTCACCGGAATGGCAATGTCTGTCATCATGTTTCCGTCCGTGATCACAAACTCCGTGTCTGTTCTTCTGCTCCCGACTATATCAGAGGCACAGGCCGCCGGGAAAAGAAATAAGATCCTCTACACCATAAAAAAAACGATCGAGTCCTGCCTTTTACTTGGCTTTCTCTCGACCGCGGGATTTCTTGTCACCGGAAATTTTCTCGGCAATTTTTTATTTAACAATGCGCTTGCCGGGACCTTTATCGCAACGCTCGGCTGGCTCTGTCCGTTTCTGTATCTCAGTTCTACCTTAAGCAGTATCCTGCATGGGCTTGGTCATCCCGGCATCACCTTTGAATTAAACCTGGTCTCCTGCACGATCCGGATCCTGTTTGTCCTGCTCGCTGTCCCGGTCTGGGGAATCAGAAGCTATCTTTGGGGAATCCTTGTCAGTCAGGCGGTCACGGCACTGTTGTCCATCTTTATACTTTTAAGGAAAACCGCCGGATACACATTCGGCAGGAATAATATAAAGACACAAAAATAACCGCACAGTCTGGTAAACCGTGCGGCATTTTTGTCAAACCATATGTCGGACTAACAGCTGTTTTCTTTAACACATCATGCTGTATTCCTGTAATTTTTTCTTTGCCTCCGGGCTTAAGTATTTCGGAACCTGGATCTGTACTTTCACATACTGGTCTCCGTGTATGGACGGATTCTTTCTGGAAACGATCCCTTTTCCGCGCAGCCTGATCTTGCTTCCATCCTGCGTTCCGCCCTTGATATTGCAGTCCACATCCCCGTAGAGTGTATGGATTCTTGCTTTTCCGCCAAGTGCTGCTGTCACATACGGGATCGTAACGGTCGTATAAACATCAAGTCCTTTCCGCTCGCAGCCATTCTTTGGACGGATCTTTATCTTTAAGAACAGATCGCCGGTGGTACCGTCAGCACCGGTATGACCTTTGCCTTTCAGCCTTAACTGTTCCCCGTCATCCATGCCCGCCGGTATGCGCACTTTAAATGACTGGATTTTTCCGTCACTGCCACTTAATCTTATGACCTTCTCACAGCCAAGTGCTGCCTCATCAAAATCCACCGTCACCTCCGCTTCCACACCGCCCCCTCCGCGAAGGTGGCTGCCGCTGTTTCCTCCGGTAAATTCCCGGTAAAACCTGTCTCCGCCAAAGCCATGCCCCGATGCATTACCCCTGCTGTTTCCTCCAAAGAACTGGCCAAACATATCGTCCCAGAAATCACCCGCCTCGCCGTTTTCAAAATGAAACCCGGAAAATCCTCCTCCATTTGCAGCACGCCTTGCCTGCTCCTCCGAGAATCCTTCCTCAAATGCAGCCATTCCGTACTGATCGTAAAGTTTCTTTTTCTCCGGATCATTTAACACAGAATATGCTTCCGTGACTTCCTTAAACTTCTGTTCTGCGTTCGGATCGTCTTTATTCGTATCCGGATGATATTTTTTTGCAAGTTTCCGATATGCTTTCTTTATCGCGGACGCATCCGCATTTTTATCAATTCCAAGTACCTCATAATAATCTCTTTTCATGATCGCACTACCTCCAATCAAAACAAAAACAGAGAGACATCACGCATCGCCTCTCTGTTTTCCCCGGTCATCCCGGTAATCTATCTCTCCCATGGCGATGTGCTTCGCTTTCCTGTTTGGGATTTTAGTTTTTATTTTTATTGCAATCATACTATAGCACTTGTTTTAGCACTCGTCAATAGAGAGTGCTAATAGTTTATAAATATTTTATTCATAATTATTTCTTACTTCATCCGCACCCATATAGATCACATTTCTCTGTGGAACAATGCCGCTCTTTCGAAACAGATCCCTGACTGTGACAAATTCATAGCCCTGTTCTTTTAAAGCAGGAATGATCGTCTTTATTGCCTCAACTGTCTGCGTATTGCCTTCCATATCATGCAGTAAGATAATAAATCCGGGCTTCGCATCCCGAAGGATCCTGTCTGCCCGCTCTTTCGCTGTCACAGAAGGCTCCCAGTCCTCACAGCCATATCCGCAGATAAAAGTAAGATCAATCAGATCATACATTTTCTGGTTATAACTGATATACGGAGGCCGGAAGAACTCCGGTTTTTCTCCCGTAATACGCACGATCTGTTCCGTCGTATAGCTGACCTCGTCCAAAATCTCCCGGTCATTAAGTTCCGGCATCCCCGGATGCGTTTTGGAGTGATTTTCGATTGAACACCCCATATCATATGCACGCCGGATCAGGTACTCCGACTGCTCTGTAATTTTCTGTCCAATCAGAAAAAAACTTGCCACGATATCGTTTTCCTTAAGCACATCCAATACCTGATCCGTAATTCCCGGTGTTGGTCCGTCATCAAAGGTCAGTGCCACAAATTTTTTCTCCGTCATATAACTCCTCTTTTCTGAGACATTTACACACTACTGCCTCATTCTCGCCTTTTCTATACCATATATTAATACAGTCTCACACAGACTGCAATCCACTTTCTTAGAAAAGCAGAGCAAGCCCGTGCACGAGAAATGCTGCCACCCAGGCGACAAGGCACTGCCATACGATCACACCTGCCACCCATTTTCTTCCAAGTTCACGGCGGATTGACGCAAGTGCCGCAACACACGGTGTATATAGCAGACTGAATACCAGAAGTGATGCTGCTGCCGCATCAGATAGCGCTGCCTGCACATTACCTCCAAATAAAATCTCAAGCGTTGAGATCACACTCTCCTTTGCCATCACACCACTGATCAGGGATGTACAGATACGCCAGTCCCCCAGTCCCAACGGGGCAAACAGTGGTACAAGGCCGTTCGATATCAGCGCAAGTATGCTGTCCTTTGAATCGGCCACGATATTAAAGTGGATATCAAATTTCTGCAAAAACCAGATACAGATCGTTGCAAGGAAAATAACCGTAAACGCTTTCTGTAAAAAGTCTTTTGCTTTTTCCCATAAAAGCTGCATGACATTTTTTAACCCCGGCAGACGGTAATTCGGCAGTTCCATGACAAACGGAACCGCATCCCCGCGAAACAGTGTCTTGCGGTAAAGCAGTGCCACCAAAATACCGATCACAATTCCGCCTAAATACAGTGCACACATCACAAGTGCTCCATACTCCGGGAAAAATGCACTGACAAAAAACGCATAGATCGGCAGTTTTGCCGAACAGCTCATAAACGGTGTCAGTAAGATCGTCATTTTACGGTCACGCTCACTTGGCAGTGTACGAGTTGCCATTACTGCCGGAACCGTACAGCCAAAACCGATCAGCATCGGAACGATACTTCTTCCAGAGAGTCCGATCTTTCGTAATAACTTATCCATAAAAAATGCAACACGGGCAATATATCCACTGTCCTCCATCAGAGACAGGAAGAAAAACAGCGTCACAACGATCGGAAGAAAACTTAAAATGCTTCCAACTCCTGTAAAAATACCATCAATTATAAGGTCATGCAACACTTCATTGACACCTGCAGCAGAAAGGAGCTGATCCACTGCTGCTGTCAGCGCATCAATCCCCATCTGTAAAAGATTCTGTAGTCCCGCTCCTATTACATGAAACGTAAGATAAAACACGATCAGCATGATACCGATAAAACAAGGGATTGCCGTATATTTTCCGGTCAGGATACGGTCAATTTTCTCGCTTCGTATCCTTTCCCTGCTCTCTTTGGGTTTTACTACTGTCTTTTCACAGACTTTTTCAATAAAGGTAAAACGCATATCTGCGATCGCTGCACTCCGGTCAAGTCCACGCTCTTTTTCCATCTGAACGATCAGATGTTCGATCGCCTCTTTTTCATTTTCATCCAGATGCAGTTTTTCTAAGATCAGATGATCCCCTTCAATGATTTTCGAAGCTGCAAAACGGATCGGTATCTGCGCTTCTTTCGCATGGTCCTCGATCAGATGAGAAACTGCATGGATACAGCGGTGCACGGCTCCTCCAAAGTCACTCTCATCACAAAAATCCTGCCTTCCCGGACGTTCCTGATATTTTGCAATGTGAAGCGCATGACGTACCAGCTCATCCACACCTTCATTTTTTGCCGCTGAGATCGGGACAACCGGCACACCAAGCATTGCCTCCATGCCATTGACATCCACAGAACCAGAGTTTCCGGTCATCTCATCCATCATATTTAATGCAATGACCATCGGAATATCCATCTCCAAAAGCTGCATCGTCAGGTACAGATTGCGCTCGATGTTGGTTGCATCGATAATATTGATCATCGCTTTCGGCTTATCTTCAAGCACAAAATTTCTTGAAACGATCTCCTCACTGCTATATGGCGACATCGAATAAATACCCGGAAGATCTGTCACCGAGGTATTCGGATGCCCTTTTATCGCTCCGTCTTTCCTGTCGACCGTCACTCCCGGAAAATTGCCTATATGCTGGTTAGAACCGGTCAACTGGTTAAACAGTGTTGTCTTTCCGCAGTTCTGGTTCCCGACAAGTGCATAGGTCAGCTTTTCCTGCTCCGGCAGCGGCTTTCCGTCTCCCTTCACATGGTACTTTCCTTCTTCCCCAAGTCCCGGATGTACCGATTTGTTGATATTTTTTGCGCCCTCATGTCTGCGCGAACGCTCACTGATCAGTTCAATTTCAATCTGCTCCGCATCCGAAAGCCGCAGTGTCAGCTCATATCCATGAATCTGCAGTTCCATCGGATCTCCCATCGGTGCAAATTTAATGACGGTTACCTCTGCCCCCGGTATTACTCCCATATCTAAAAAATGCTGTCTTAATGCCCCTTCTCCCCCGACTACTTTAATCACAGCACTTTTTCCGATTTCTAATTCTTTTAGCGTCATTTTTCTTTATCCTTCGTGTTGATATTGATAATCTTTATCGATTATACACTGTTTCCATGAAAAAACAAAGAATTATTTTTTTATTATTATGGAAAAACCGTGACTAAGGTGCTAGAATAACCTTCGGAAAATATATAAGGAAGAAATTTGTCTTTCAAAAAATCATATAGATATGGAGATTGGTGTGAAAAATAAGATCTTTACGAAAACGAGTACATCTGATGCACATTTATACAGCAATCAGGATCTGCGGAAACTATTGGTTCCGATCATCGTTGAGCAGCTGCTTTCCTCCCTGATGGGAACTGCCGACACAATGATGGTCAGCAACGTCGGCTCTGCCGCCATTTCTGCAGTATCCCTCGTGGATTCCATCAATATTTTAGTCATTCAGGCACTCTCCGCACTCGCTGCAGGAGGTGCGATCCTGTGTTCCCAGTATCTTGGGAGCAGCAACAAAAAAGCTGCCAATGAATCGGCCAGACAGGTGCTTTTTGTCATGACCGTTTTTTCCGTGACATTGTCTGCCATCTGCCTTTTATTCCGTGGTCCGCTGCTTCACGCCATTTTCGGTGCCGTGGAGACAGATGTCATGACAAATTCTCAAATTTATTTTCTATTTACCCTGTTATCCTTTCCTTTTATCGGACTGTATGATGCCGGGGCCTCGATCATGCGCGCCCAGAATAACAGCAGGGAACCAATGATCATTTCCATCATTTCCAATTTCTTAAACATCGGTGGAAATGCTATTTTGATTTTTGTTTTCGGGATGGGCGTGGAGGGTGCCGCAATTTCAACCCTCGTATCCCGCATCTTCTGCGCTGTTGTCGTGATCTACAAGCTGCGCAGTGAAGAGGAACCGATCTTTATTAAAAATTATGCCGCAATCCGTCCTGATTTTTCACTCATCAAAAAAATACTGTTCATCGGCATCCCGTCCGGGATCGAAAACAGTATGTTCCAGTTCGGTAAACTCGCGATCCAGTCTACGGTCTCCACACTTGGAACCGTCGCCATCGCTGCACAGGCAATGACAAATATCCTCGAAAATCTAAACGGTGTCGCCGCAATCGGTGTCGGCATTGGACTGATGACTGTGGTTGGACAGTGTCTCGGTGCCGGCAGAAAAGACGAGGTCATTTATTACATCAAAAAACTTTCCTGGCTCGCCGAGGCAGCGATCGTGATCAGCTGTCTTACTGTGCTTGCCCTGACAAAACCAATCACCCTGTTAGGCGGCATGGAAGCGGAAAGTGCTGACCTGTGTTTTAAAATGGTCATCTTTATCACGATTACCAAACCGATCTCCTGGGTATTATCTTTTATCCCGGCATACGGCATGCGTGCAGCCGGAGATGTCAAATTCTCCATGATCACCTCCTGCTGCACCATGTGGCTCTGCCGTGTGAGCCTTTGTGTCTATCTCTGCCGTGTTTGGGGATTTGGCCCGATTGCAGTCTGGATCGGTATGTTTGCCGACTGGACGCTCCGCGCCATCGTATTTTCGATACGCTTCCACGGAAGGAAATGGTTAAACCACCACATTATCGACTAAACAAACGCCTGTCTGATGCTGTCATAATGAAGGAATTTTCCTTCCTCCCCAAGTTTTTTGATCTCCTCAGCGGAAGCAAACAGATATCCATCTGTTTCTTCCTCCTGGAGCTTGATATCTGACTCGTCAAAATCAGCAGAAAAACGATACACATCCACAAAATAGTTATCCCCTTCCCCCGGATTATCTCTACGGTAGGTAAACAGATATCCGCCATCCCACGCAGCAACATCCAGTCCGGTCTCCTCCCTGATCTCACGGAGTACTGCAGTCTTAGAATCCTCTCCCGCCATCGCAGCACCGCCGGAAACCTCCCAGCAGCCCGGTGCCCACGCTTTTGTCATAACACGTTTGGTGATCAGGAAACGTCCATCCGTTCTTTTTATCACGCCAAGTACGGTTAGATGATATTCGCCATCCTTTAAACACCAGTCATTCCGTTTCATCGTTCTGCCGGTGCGCTCTTTTTTTTCATTGTAAATATCCCAGAATTCCTGTTTTTCTGTCATCTGTATTTTCCTCATTTCATTTTTCTCGTGCTGCTTCGATATTTTTATCATAACAAACCTCACGTCCCTCAGACAGATCTGTTATTTTATATCCCGTTACTATCACACGGTAGCACGTCAAAGTGCCCTTATCTCTATTATAAACAAAAATCCGGTTTCGGCAACTTATTTAAAAAAAACAAATTCACCGATCAGATAAAAAATACCACTCAGCCAGAACGCCATGCCTAAAATAAAGGTCAGCAGATCTTCCATCTGAAAATTTTTCCGCAGATAACACAGTTTTTTTGGATTCTCCTCATTAATCCGGATCGTATAAATTTTTCCTTTTTCCAGCGATTTTTTTTCTTTCCGCGTAATCCTCTCCATCGTGCACTGGCGGAATTTTTTTTCCTGATAATGATAGGAAAACAGCGCATACGTTCTGACACGATCGCCCATTTTCTTTGTCACTGTTTTCTCAAATACCGCATCCACAGGCACCCTGCAATGGATGCGCGCACGCCATTTCCGAAATTCGATTCCAACTAACAGTGTCCCATACACTACCCCGATTATCCCCAGTAAAATAAATGTTACATTCATACTGGTCTCCCTTCCCAAAACCTCCTGTGTCACCCCGGCAGACTCTGTGCTACGCAGAGTGCACCCCAGCCAAACACCGGATTCGGATAGTCCCGCATCGCCGGAAGCCTTCTTGCCCCCTTGATCAGATACGCTTTCATTTTTTCCCCATACAGATATGGATCATTTTTATCCACGATCCCCCATTGCATCAGAAGTGCTGCCCCGCCAGTCACAAAGGGAGCCGCCATCGATGTTCCGCTTCTTGTCACATACCCGCCGCCCGGCGCACAGGAAGTAATATCCACCCCCGGTGCGACCAGATCCGGTTTGACCTGATTGGTCTCCCGCGTATACCCGCGCCCGGAAAATGCCGCCGCGCGGTCAAAATATCCGTCGTAGGCTCCGACGGTGATCACCCGCGCCGCCGTCGACGGAATCGTCAGTGTTGTCTCCTCCGACGGCATCAAAAAGCCCGTACCTTCGTTTAAAACACCGCCCGCCGGAAGCCACATATCATAATTTCCGGCTGCAATTCTCTGTGGTATAAGCTGTATCGTCCAGACGCCGCTGTCAATATACTCGTTTACCGGAAGCAGGTCAAAATAAATTTCCTGATAAGGACTGTAGGGACTCGGTTCTCCGTAATAAAGCAGAATATCTGTATTCCCCAGCCTAAAACGCTGCGGACCTAAAATCTGCCGGACTGGTCCCACTCTCGTACCATTCGGATGAATCAGCGAGACCGCGATCTCATCGGAATAATTTTTCCAAATTTGAAGATTTAAAGACGGCTCATAACTGCTCACGGCGATTTCCACATCTTTCGTGATATTTTCCCGCACAATTCCAGACGCATGCACCGCCGACGCCCCCTCATTTCCGCTGCCGGCAACAATCGACGTCCGCCAGTAATTCGCCATATCATCAAGATAACTCTCTAACAGGGAATTGCCGGAGTGGGAACCATAGTTATTCCCAAAGCTCAAATTTATAACAATGGGCATCCCGTATTCCTGGGCTTTTCTGATACAGTAATCTACTGCCTGCATCAGTTCCGTCGTTCTTGGAAAAGACCGTTCCCCCGGCGTTCCCAATTTTACGATCAGAAGCGGACTTTCATATGCCACTCCGCGGTATCTTCCCTGTGAGGCTCTGCCATTTCCGGCTGCGATCCCCGTCACATGGGTGCCATGCCCGGAGATGTCACGGCTGGGGCACAACGCAAACCGCTCTCTCTCCGTTGTCTGCTCTAAAGCGCGGTCTATCACCGCTCTCGTAAATTCAGTTCCAAGAAAGTACCCTGACGGTGTTCCTAAAAATGACGTTTCTCCATTCTCCGCAGGAAACGGATCTGCCACGCTGTCTGCTGGTATCGTCTGATCCCACAGATTTAAAATCCGGGTGGTTCCGTCTGCATTCCGAAAATCCGGGTGTGTATAATCGATGCCCTCTCCTGTCAAGTAGTTGCAAACAATTTTTTTGACCTTTTTTCAAGGTTTTTACCGCTTTTTTCCTCAAAACCGATACCTGCTGTTAAACCAATGTCAGAATATCATTCATTGAATGTTGAATAAGTGCAAAATCAAAACAAATAACTATGCCACTCTTATTTTTTCTTTCCAGCATATCTCAATATTCTGTTCATCATAAACAATAATCTTTTCGATATAATGGTCTAGCATCTCTTTTGACAATACCGCAAATTCATTTCCAACACTTAAAGCGTCTCTGTCACATTCCATCTTAACATAAGCTGCTTCCATCTGCCGAACAGTCTCATTTAAGTCTTCCAATTCTTTCTCTACTGATTTTACCATTATATTATCTGCCTGAAAACCGTCAGTCTTTCCTAAAGCGTAATTCTGGTATGCTTCAAAGTTCTGCTGTTTCAATCTTTGTATCCTGCCATTTAATAGCTGTCGTCTCTCCTTTAGTTCCTTAATTTCTCCGTCTAACCGTTGTATTTCTTCTGTTCGTAACTTTTCAAGTTCCCCATCTGCCTGTAATTTATCCTGTATCATAAACAAGACATACTGCTCCAAAAACATTGCATTGACATTTTCCACGCAATTTTCCAACATATTAGAGTAACGGTTATGACAAGTGAAATATGGATTGAGCCCTCTCCGATAACGCAAATTCTTTTTACAGCACCCACAGATCAGCTTACCAACAAGCGGATGTGTCGAATGATACTGTGGATTTTTCTTTAATCCACGACCTTCCTGCACCTGTTCAAATATATGCTTTTCTATGATAGGCTCATGGTGGTTATAAGTAACCAGCCAATCCTCACGGGGATTTAAGTGATTTTTACCTCCAACAAAATCCTTTGTGTATTTCTTCTGTACGATATTTCCAATATAAATTTCGTTTCTTAATATCTGGCATATCGTACTGCTGCTCCACATAAATCTGTCGCCCTTTGGCTCTCTGCTGGTCTTGCCCTTCGCAATTTTAAATTCAATCGGTGTTTTCACCTGTGTTTCGTTGAATAATCTTGCTATTTCTACGGATGTGTACCCTTCCACAGTTAAAGAGAAAATGCGTCTGACCACCTCTGCCTCATCCTCTGCAATCAACAAAGCGTGTCTGTCCTCTGGGGCTTTTTCGTAACCCAAAGGACAATTTCCACTTACATACTGTCCTTTCTCTTTTCTGACTGCAAGAGAAGAACGAACCTTCTGTGACAAATCCTTACTATATAAATCATAGAGCAGGTTTTTGAAATTCACATCAATATCTGCAATACTTCCCTGATAATTCTTGCTGTCATAATTGTCATTGACAGAAATAAACCGGACACCCATAAACGGAAATATCTGCTCCAGATAAGAGCCTAACTCGATATAATCTCTTGCAAATCTTGAAAAATCCTTTACAACAATGCAGTTAATTTTAGAATCTCTTACCAATTCCAACATTTCCTGCATTCCCGGACGTTCAAAATTTGTTCCGGTATATCCATCATCACAAAATTCAAGAAGATCATAGTCCGAAAAGTTCTCTGCCACATACCTTTGCAAAAGGATTCTCTGCATTGTAATACTATTGCTTTCTTCCTTAAATTTATCATCTTCTTTTGACAATCGAATATAAATCGCAATCTGATACCTTTCCATCCTAAATGACCTCCTTTCCTGCTAACTGAATCTCGTTTCTCTTAAAAGCAAATATAACCTTTACCCGATGATCCTGATAAATCTCTATTCTATTAATCAAAGTTCTGATTACTTCTGCTGTCAGCTCTGTTTTTTCATTTCCTTTTACCAAAGTACGCAGAAAATGGTTTTTCTGAACAGTTTCATAATCTATTGTCCTAAGTCTTTCCGTAATATCAGTCCGCTTCTTTTGATATGCTGCAATCTTTTTGCTGTTCTCCTCTTTCATGCGTTTAAAATTATCTGCATTTATTTCTCCCAAGCGATACTTTAAATATTGCTCGCTTCCAAGCTTTGTGATATTATCAATTCTTCGCTCCAACTCAAGAAGTTCTGTTTCCCATTCTTTTTTTAGACTTTCCGCTTCCCTGACATTGCTTTCCACTATATCTTTTGGACGCATTGCTGACAATGAAAACTCCTGTCTAATTGCCTGCTTTACAATACTCGTTAAAGCATTTAGGGTTATGCTTTTGGAAACACACTTATCCTCATCAATACGGTCCGTTTTAGAACAATTATAGCTGTATGTCCGAACACGATCATTCGTACTAAATACTTTTACAGCACTTATTCTTTTCATTTTCGAACCACAGTCACCACAATAAAGAACATCTGCAAATATGTCCTCATCTACCGGAATCCTTTTGGAATATCCATTCTTGTTGCAGTATACGGAAGATTTCTCAAACTTTCCGGCAGCCTCGAAAAACATATCCTCACTGATGATCGCCTCATGTGTATGTTCTTTTACTGACCAATCTTCGGAATCAATATCGTGTCTGTCCCGCATCATATAGTCTTTCCCACAGGTTCTCCCTTGTACGAGACAGCCTATATATACCGGATTTGTTAAAATCATTTTAACCGTTCCTCTTGACCACTGCTGAAGCTTTCCTCCAGCCGGACAATAAATCTGCCCCGTCTTATGATATTCCATAGGTCTGACAATGCGTTCTTCGTAAAGCCATATAACAATTTCTTTCATATTCTTACCGGAAAGAAATAAATCAAATATCTTTTTCACAATATCCGATGTTGTCTCCTCAATGAAAAGACACTTTTTATCTCCAATCCATTCAGCTCTGTATCCATAGGGTGCTACACCACCGGTATAACTACCCTGCTCCCACTTTGCCTGCCTGCTGGATTTTACCTTTACCGCAATGTCCTTTGCATACATTTCATTTACAAGGTTTTTCAGATTTACACCCAAAGTTTCATTCTGTCCGGATACATTCATGCTGTCAAAGTTATCTGTAACAGCAATGAAACGCACACCCATAAACGGAAATATCTTTTCGATATAGTTTCCTGTTTCAATATGATTTCTGCCAAATCTGGATAAATCTTTTACAATGATGCAGTCTATTTTTCGCGTTCTTACATCACGCATCATGCGTTCAAAACCTTCCCTCTCAAAATTGGTTCCGGTTTTTCCAACATCTGTATAACAGTCAAATATCACCATATCCTTCTGCCTGCTGATAAATGCCTTTGCTATTTCTATCTGCGTTTCAATAGACTCATTTTTTCTTTCATTTGCATCCACCGATAAACGGGCATATATGCCAACAGAATACATTTTTGAAGGCTTTACATTTACGCTCAAACCTGCTCTTTCCTTATTTTTCTTAGAGGTTCTAGCCATTTACACCGCCTCCCCTCTAAGTCTATGACCTGCTTCCACATAATCGGCAAGCATAACCACCTTTGAAAACAATTCCTTATACCGAAGTTCTAAATATACTCTTTTATCCTCATATACAAGGATACGCTTCACAAAGGAAATCAAAGTAACTCTGTCAAGTTCCGTTATCTGCATGACATTTTTCATCCGCTCCAGATTGATACCGGCAGTAACTCCCGACTTAAAGAGCTTCTTTATGGTTTCCTCCTGATTATGGATAGCCTGCTGAAGTTCCTGATAACGCTGCTCATATATTTCTCTGAAATTCTTAAAATCTTCCTCTGAAATAATCTGCTTTTTCAAATCCTCATACAGACCTGCTCTGAGCGTTAAATATTTGTCCTGCTCGCTATGCAGCCTTTCGATTTCCTTATCAAAAGCTGCAACTTCTTCAAAATTTATCTCCATCTGTTCAATGGCATTCAGAACTTTACTTTTATTCAGAAACAATGATACCTGCTGTCTAAGTCCGGTTAATACCAGATGATTCAAATCCGATTCGGAAATAGTATGCCTGCTACATTCTCCACTCTTATTTTTTGTGGAACAGATAAAGGAAACGGTTTCTTTTCCTTTGTATCGGTTTACCCTGCGTATCATTGGCTCCATACAATCCCCACAGAACAAAATGCCCGCATAGATATGGGATTTCTTCTCTCCTGCTCCGGCACGAGTATCTATCTTTAATAAATCCTGCACAATCTCAAAATCTTCCATGGAAATAATAGCTTCGTGTGCTTCCTGCACCTTCGTCCATTCTTCTTCCGGCTTCATTACTGATTTCTTAACCTTATAATTTACCTTTTCTTCTTTTCCCTGTACTAAGGTTCCGGTGTAATTCTCATTTGTCAGAATCCTCTTTACTGCAACTGCCGACCATTTTGTTTTCACTCCGGTCACAAACCCCGTCTGGAACTTCTCACCCTGCATCTTTTTATATTCCATCGGAGAAAGTATCCCTAAATCATCCAACAATTCAGCGATTGCAAAATTGCTGTACCCCTCTATTTTCCATGCAAATATTTTACGGACAATATCGGCTGCATAATCATCCGGCACAAGCAAATTCCGGTTATCCTCACTTTTCTTATACCCATAAACTGCAAAAGCACCAATGAAATCTCCATTTTCCCTCTTAACTTTCTGATGACTTCTGACTTTGCCGGATATATCTCTGGAATAGGAATCATTGACAAAGTTTTTTACAGGTACTACCAATGAAGTCTCATTATAATCTGCTGTCAGGGAATCAAACTGGTCTGTCAATGCGATAAAACGCACAGAAAAAGCCGGGAAAGTCTTTTGAATCAACCGCCCGGCTTCAATATAATCTCGTCCTAATCTGGATAAGTCTTTTACAATTACACAGTCAACATTACCAACTTCAATGTCTTTCATCATTCGCTTAAACTCTGGTCTGTCGAAATTTGCACCAGACCAACCATCATCTACATATATATCGTAGATTTCCATGTTGTCCTGCTTTCTGATAAAACTACGAATCATGTCTCTCTGCGAACTGATACTGTTGCTTTCTGCTTTGTTGCCATCAATATCTTCATCATCACGACTTAAACGGAGATAAATGGCTACATTATAAAACTCTTTTGCTTTCATCTGCGTTCCTCCTGATTAAATATTGTTAGCAAAACCCGTCCTACGGGGCATTGTAACCTACAATCAGGATTCCCACTGAAATAATCCTGTTTTTAGGTTAACATAACTTTCTTTCATTGTAAAGAGCTTTTCCCTCTTTTCTCAAACCATAATTTGTGTTTTTCTTTTAGTCAGCAAAATCATACGGTCATCAATCAAATCCGTTGTTCCTTCCATAAAGCCAATCTGCAAAATATACCCTCCAACATTTTGAGCAAATGGATTGCCTGTCTGTTCAATATAGGATTTGATTCGGCTTTCCACACTCTTTGTTGTATCAATAATAACATCTTCTGCGTTAGCAAGTTCTTCCCTCTTTAATTCCATGATATTCAAGGACTGCATACGCTTTAATTCCTCTATCGTTAAATCCATAATCAAACCTCAATACACCTGCTCTTTCCTATTTTATTTCCTTTACAGATTGTCCTATGCCTTCAAATCTGTTTATGTTCCATTCATATTTCTTCTATATAAATGACATTCTGCCCTACGGACAGATATGTAAAAGCCGGACACATATGCCCGGCTCTGCTAAATCTTCGTATTATTAGTTATACTTATCAAATACCCCGACCTGCACCTGCACAGCTTCGGTTATTCTGGCAAGGGTATCTTTATCAACCTTACCCATGTTCTCAATGATTCTGCCATAATCAAGGGCTGTCACCTGTTCGCAGAGTGCGATACTGTGCTGTTCCAATCCCTCAGACTTATAGGCTGAGACAAATACATGAGTGGGAAGATTTCTCTTTTTGTTGATTTTGGTGGATAAGGGAACAACCGTTATGACGGTGCTGTGCTTGTTCGCCATATTATTACTTACTACCACCACAGGACGCATACTGCCCTGAATGCTTCCCTGATACTGCACACCTAAATCAACATATAAATCTCCATTCCGCCGCCTTCGGCTGGCGGCACAAATAGTAATGAAAGTGTTTCAACTCTCTACATTATGCTTTAAAATAGTTTGTAAGAAGCTATACTACAAAGCACGGGAGGAGGAGTTGTAACAACTTTCTTCGTTTTAGACAGCATATAAATCAGTGTAAGTTCTGCCTTTTCAAGCACAAATAAGTGGCATCACGAATCCGTACACTAAGAATTGTTTAAGCGCCTTAGTTTAATTGTGTGGCAGTTCAGTCAATGGCTTCTTATCATTTACGAAAGGAGTCTGACTATGAAAGTTACTTACCAAACCTGTTGTGGTGTCGATGTTCACAAATCTTTTCTCGTTGCCACAATTGTAAAAACTACGGGTGGCATTGAACCATCTTACCAAAAGAAGCGCTTTTCCACCTTTAACAATTCAATTCTTGAGTTCAAGCAATGGCTTCTCGACAATGATTGTCGTGATGTCTGCATGGAATCCACAGGTAAATACTGGGTTCCTGTCTTTAATCTTCTGGAAGATGAGATCAATGTTGTCATTGCCAATCCCAAGTGGGTAAAGGCTGTGAAAGGCAACAAAGATGATACAAAAGATTCTAAATGGATTGGGGATTTATTCCGTCTCGGACTTGTCAAAGGCAGCTATATCCCTTGTAAGATAGTCCGTATTCTCAGGGAATACACTCGCTATCGTTGCAAGCTTGTTTCCTGCCGTTCAAGTGAAAAGAATCGATACCAGAATGCTCTTACTGTTTGTAATGTTGCATTAGATTCTGTTGTTTCCGATATCTTTGGGAAGTCATCCACGTCCATTATCGACTATCTGCTTGAACAATCGGGTACATCCATTAACCACGAAGAAATCGCATCTAAGCTTCTTCGGAGCCTCAAATCCAAAGAAGATGCTGTTATAGAATCCGTCGAAGGATATCAGATGACTGATGCCCAAAAATACCGTATGCGCCTCGTCCGCGCACATATGGATTATATCACAGCAGAAATCAACGATGTTGATAAAATGATAGAAAATATGATTTCTTCTAATCCTGATTTTGAAAATACTGTCCAGTTCCTCTGTACCATTCCGGGTGTCAAACGTGATAGTGCAATCACTATCATCTCCGAAATCGGTACGGATATGTCTCAGTTCTCAAGTTCCAAACGTTTATGCTGTTGGGCTGGTTTAACGCCTGGCAGCAATGAATCTGCTGGTAAGAAGAAATCTGTTCGGATTACACGTGCCGGGGTCTACCTCAAACCTGCATTAGTACAGTGTGCTCATGCAACCGTAAAATCTGACAAATCTCCTTACTACAAAAAGAAATATGAATCTCTTGTGAAACGTCGTGGCAAGAAAAGAGCCATTATCGCTATTGCCCGTATGATTCTTACTGCCATCTACCAGATGCTATCTACTGGCGAACAGTGGAATCCGAGCGACCTTTATAAAATCGATATGCCTGAAGCTCTTGTTGAAAAACAAAAGGCAAAAGCTATCAAGCAAGCCAAGAAACTATTGCAACGGGAAGGACTACTTCCTCCTGATGAGCCATTAGCTTCTTAACCTAATTTTCTAATTCCATAACACTTCAAAAAGTTGCCTACCTTAGACAGCTTAGTTAAGTGCGCCAATCTATGGCTTTCCTCTACTTTCTTTCACACTATATGTCTCCTCGTCTGATCTTCATATCAAGACCTCAGATTTATGATTTTACCGATAGCGGAACAATCCGGGCAGCCTTCCATATACACATGATGTCTGACCTGCATGGTAGAAAGTTCAAACACACTCACACCAATTGCAGCCGCATCATTTAAGAACTCCTCCAAGTCGGATAAATCAGATGTAAGGTCTGTGAGCTTGTCCACCACAATCATCTGATATTCTCCATCAAGAAGAAATGTGATAAGCATATTGACTGCACCACGGTCAATGTCTCTGTCAGGACCTTTGTTGATTACCACATCATGCCCTAAGACAATTCCGTGTGACATACATTTCTCTCTGGTCTTTGCAACCTTCTTACGGATATTACGCTCCGACTTGTTGGAGTTCATAAATAAAATAGCCGTAGGCATTTTAACCCCGGCGTCTCCTAATACAATTCCTATATTGCACATATTTCTTGTACCTGCTCTTTCATAGATTTTTACAGAGATTACGCCGGCAGTTATCCTCTGAAATAAGAAAGCTGCCCTTCATATAACAATGTCTGTGTCAGCTTCCTTATCTCAAAGGACAACATGGCACGAATGCCACATTATCCGTAAAAATCAAAAAAGATTTCTTTGAGCTGATTTCTCAATCAGGTCCCCCAGCCGGGTAACATACATTGGGACGGCTTCATCCCGCACTGTATTTCCATCATGCCCATCCAGACGGAATCTACAGGGAGCCACTCCCGGAAAATGCGTTTCGCTGAAATTCCGGTGCTGTTCTATCTCATTATCTCCGGTTGCCAATCCGGTAGGCACAAACCTCTGCTTAGAACCTTCACAGGCACAATACAAGACCACCAGAACCACAAAATAATTCTGCAAGGCAATCTGCATTGAGGAGCTTCATCGCACGAAATGGGTTTCTGCCACCCCTGTCCCTCTGTCAAAGCAGACGGATAAAGGCGAAAATAAAATCAGATGTATGCGTGTCCTATTCAATTTTTCAATGTTCAAGCCAACTCCTCATAAAATCACTTCTCATTAACCCTAACAGCCATGTCTAAATGCTTTTCTTCTGTTGTTGGCTATGTATTCATTTTATAAAACTAATTTCCGTTTTTTTAGGACCTTGCAGGTCGGGTAACTAGTCCTTGTAGGTTGATTAAATATTTTCTATCACGCACTTCATTATGGCTAATACCTTCGCCCTTTTTGTTTCATCCAATCCTTGAAGCAGATTATTACACTCTTCTACTGCCTTTCCATCTACCAAAAAATCAATAGTAGTATTAATATATCCTGACAATAAAGAAATCAAATCAATAGATGCTCCTCTAACTCCCCTTTCAATTCTGCTTATGGTTTCCACAGTGACTCCCAAATCATTTGCCAGTTGTTCCTGTGTCACACCTTTTTTCAAACGTAATTCTTTGATTCTTGCTCCACTTTCTTTAATATCGTACATATTTCCTCTCTTTCCGGCTGATAACCGAAAGAAAGGACTTTATCATCTGCACAAAAAAGAGACGCAAAGGAAAGCCGATACTAATCGGTTATCTTTCCCCTGCGTCTCTGGTGCTGTCACACTGTCTTACAGTGTCGCCCTTGTCAGGTGGCGCCCTAATTTACTTTTTATACTTTGAACACTCCGTTGTCCGATTGTTCAATTAACATCTGCTCCGTGTATTTCTTGAATCGAATTACACGTTTGCATTTGTTACATTTTAACTCAATACCTTCCAAATGCAGGTTACTACCAACACCTGTTATGTAGTAATTCAATAATAACTTGTTACAATTATGCCTCCTACACCTAAATTCTACCATTTCTTGATAATCTGACATGTTATCTCTCCTTTTGATACAAAAATTTTTCACATCTTTGTACTTGTCAAAGGAAAGGGAATAAACCTTCGCAAGCTATTCTGTCAGGAGTTCCGACGCATCCAAAGATGCCCTGGCAGTGCTGATCGTAAAATTGACGGTATATACTACGTCATATTCATATAATATATCGAACACCAGTTCTTGTCAATCCTAATTTGTTTTCTTCCACTTCTTCCACTTCTTTCCGAAACGGGTAGTTTCGTACTCGTGACAAAGATCAGGCTCTATAAAAAGCTATCTCAAAGTTACATTCATATTTAACGCTCTTTGAGCTGCCTCATAGACTACGTAATACATAGCATCTACATATGCTTGTTCGTCCAGATTTCCACTATCAAAAAATCGCTGACTATTCTTCAGAAACTTTTGGAATCGCGCCATAAATCCTACTGCTTCCTGCTCTGCACTTAGCATTGCTTTATGATATAACATCTGTCCCACAAACATCTTCGGGAATATTCTGCCTTCTACAATATAATAGAATTCTTCTTCATCTTTATCCTTTGTGAAATATCCACCGGATAATTTCATGGTTTCCTTCACAATTTTTTTAACCATATCTGTAGAAACAAAATTTCGTAAGTTTGCTGTGAAATTTATGGCAAAAGACTTGCAATTATAATAATACGACTCGTCAATATTGCACGTATAACCATCCCCATATTTCAACCTTCTGCGCAATGCATTATAGGAGTTGCCATGCGGTGTTTTCCCAATACTCAATGCCAAATCGGCAAGTCCCGGTACAAACACTTTCTTATTTGTAGCATCCTTCAACAGATACTCATGAACAATTTCAGCTAATCTTTCTTTATCAATTCTTACACCCACTTCACTTTCCGGTCTGTCTGTTTTTACAGGAATTTTAACTGCTGATTTTTCAAGATAATCGGCTGTATCTGCAAATATGGTCATAATTACATTTGATATGTTATATCTTTTGACAATTTCTTCCTGCATAGAGCCATCTCTTTTTAAATAGCAGGATAATGACTTAATCTTCAAATTTTGTCTGGATTTTGTCTGAGCATTTTGTATTTCTTCTCGCAACTCCTGCTCTCTTGCTGATATGGCACTTACAATTTCTTTACTTGACAACTCTTGCCCCAGCTCCATATCCATTGAAAGAGGATCATCCATATAGTTATCTTTGCGAATAGAGTCTACAAACAAATCCACCTTATTATGTATCATAAAAGCAGGTATCTGTTTACTGTAAGTAGCAAAAGCCGTTTTGTACAATTCCTGTATTTTTTTCTCATTTGAATCTCCAAATAAAGGAACTACCATTAATAATGCATCCGCATCACCCTGATATAACAAATCACTCAGATAATCGGCATTATCATCTTCTGTATTTTCTGCATGGAAAAGTCCCCTCGTGTCAAAAATACCAAATGCAACTTTATCCCTGTTATCTCTAAAAACAGCATTGGTTTTACCATTCGACCCGATTATTTTAGTTATCGCCTGACTTACCGGAATGTAAATAACTATATCATTACAAAACACTTCCAAAGAAAGTCTCTGACCATTCTGAATATCGTTAGCTGTAAACATGGCATCTATAAACGTCTCATCCGGGTTAGCTAAATAAATTTCCTTATAATAATAGCCATCTTCTGAAATATCATTTTTACTAAAATACTCAAAAAACACTTCATGGAGCCATTGATTTATTTCTGTAAGAACATTCCATAAGCTTTTACGCAATTTTTCTCCCTGCATATCAATCATTCGCTCCACTTCGTTTTTTAAAGCAGATAAAAATTTTGTGGAATTATCCTTTGCTTCGCCTTCCGGTAGATTATTTCTAACACTGTTATATATTTCATAATTGTATTCTGACATATGATAACCATGGTATATATATACCATATCACTCACAATCTTTTTTTTCTGCTCCTCTGTCAAAAAAGATAGCACAGCTTTTGCATTATTTTTTGCCTGCATTTCTTGAATTAAATATTTTTCCAATTCTTCTTCGTCTCTTCCAACAATGGAAGCCACTACTTTACCCTGACTTCTAACTACCTTTGCCACAGATGAAACAAACACATCACTCAAACTCAACTTATCATATGGCTCCGCATTTAACTTTACCGCAACTAAAAGCTTATCTGTATACTCCTCGGAATATACTAATAAACGTTCCTTCAAAGTTGAATTTGTCCGCCCTACACCTCTTAAAAGGACTGACCTGGCTTCTTTGGATGCAAACACAGTCGCAATTTCCGTCTTACCATCTCCCGTACCACCAGTTAATTTTAGTACATGTACATGTGGTTGCAAATTCCTATAAATGCTCACAAGCTTCACCTCCGTATTTTTTTGCAATAAAAAAAGTCCATAAACGACCAAAACTGGACAAGATGGACATATATAACTCAAATAAATGGGGACATCGACCCATTATTAGTTTTACATCTCATTGCACAGAATTTGATCATTTCAATAGCGGGTAGCTACTTAATCTGAAATCTGTATAATAATCAATTTCAATATAAACTATACATCTATTATTTGCAACTATTTTATTTTTCCTTTTCGAATCTTCTCTACATTTTTTGTCATTTTTTACATCCATATACGTAAACGTCAAACCACTCTCCTTGGCTGATTAACATATTTGTGTGGTGCCGTCCTGTTACCGTGTGCAGAAAGAACTGGCTGTTTTCTGACACACCGGATGGAGCAACTGCTAATGCCCTGTATCTTACAATTGTGGACATGGCACAGGCTTATAGTCTAAATTTATATGAATATCTAAAATATTTGTTAGAGCATCGTCCCAGCAAGGATATGTCCGATGACGAGCTGGCAAAACTAGCTCCCTGGAGCGAAACTGTCCCGAAAAAAATGTAGTAAGAAAACAGCGTAAAATGTTAGTGTACCGGATTCCTAGTAATAAGGTTCCGGAAAGTTTTGGGTACACCCTGAAATTAAACGCTTACGTTTTGATGATGTTTATAAAAAGAATTTGTCCATTTTAGGTATACGAAATTTACACTCTACCCTAAAATGAAGAAAAGCCATTTCGGCTGTTTAATCCAAGCTTTGTCTACAGTCTGAGAGCTTCCTCCATTGTTTTTGAAGAAAGCTCTTTTCGTTGTTTATGTAGTGACATTGTATTTTCCTAAGAATAGAAATGATATCGTCTATTATTCCTATGCCTTGTATCTAGTGTCTGTACATCTCCAGCTCTTTGCTGCTTCGGTCTCAATCTTATTTTATCACATAATCCTTTATCATTTGCATTGCCCATTTTAGGATTACAATGGAAAATACGCAAATCGTCCCTAGTCGATACCTTGCATCACTCACAGATTTCTCTTTGAATAACAACCAATAGAAAACTACAAATGCCGCCGCACCTAGAACACACGCTATGATTGTAAGTGGATTTAACCAATTTAGTTCTTTTAGGTTTCTTGTGATTCCAAAGCAACACATAATAAAACCAATGGAAAAGCATGCGATAAAATATTTCTTCGAAGTATTCAATATATAAAGTGTTTTACCTGTGAGCATATAACAAAAGACGATAATTTCTAACACACCAAATAGGCTTGCAATTCCTACAAATATATTTTGTTTCATTCTTATATCCCATCTTTCTGCGAAAGATACCAATGCGTCATGAAACAGGTGCACTGGCTAGTTTTCGCTATCTAATCTATTTTCCTTCTGATATTATTTTTTGTAAGGCTGACACACTACAGAACACGTGGAGGTGAGTGGCGGGGCTGTATAGCGGCGACCTCGTATTCTTATATGTTGTCGGTCATCCGTTAAGGCATCAATGAGTGGCGCATAACAGTAGCCCGTAAACTTATCTCTTCCGAAGTCGACTCGATCTCGCCGGATGACCAGTCACTGTCAGTTTTATCACTTTAATATCAGGAGGTAGTTACTTGTCTTTCAAAATTTTAAAATTTAATTGCTGCGGACTTGATGTCCACAAAACATGGATCTATGCCTGTATCGGTATTACTGATTCCAATAATCGTACAGAGTATAAGCAATCTCGCTTTTCTTCCTTCTCTAAAGGATTGCATGAGCTGTGTAACTGGCTTGCAAAATACAACTGTAAAGATGTATGCATGGAATCTACCGGAAAGTATTGGATCCCTGTTTTCAATATCTTAGAGCAACACGACATCTGGGTTACTCTTTCTCATCCCAAATACACAAAACCGATGAAAGGAAATAAGACCGACCGTAAGGATGCCAAATGGATTTGTGATCTATACATGTGCGGTATGGTTAAACCTTCCTTTATTCCACCTGCTGACATCAGAGATCTTAGGGATCTTGTAAGATACCGTTTCAAACTCACCTGTATGATTACCGGCGAGAAGAATCGTGCTCAAAATTGTCTTACTGTATCCAATTTAAAACTTGATGATGTTTTTTCTGATGTATTTGGTAAATCTTCCCGTTCTATTACAGAACAGATTTTACAACACCCCGGAGAAAAATTTGATGTTTCTCCATATGTTGACAGTCGCTGTAAAACTCCTATTGCAGAAATACAGGCTGCTGTTGATGGTGCCATCTCTAAAGAACAGGCTGTGAAACTCAGACAGTGCCTTGATCACATCGATGAACTTCAAAAGCACATTTCAGAAGTAGAACAGGAAATCCTTCGTCTCAGTGATAAATACGAAGCTGCTTTAAACTTAATAAGGACTGTTCCCGGATTCGATAAGAATCCAATGACCTCAATTCAAGTGCTTTCAGAGATCGGTGGTGATATGTCTGTCTTCCCCACAGCGAAACACCTCGTCTCCTGGGCAGGATGCTGTCCCCGAAATGATAAAAGCGACCGCAAAATCAAATCCACTAGGATTTCCCGTGCTGGTTCCTATTTTAAACCAGTTCTGGTACAAGTTGCAAATGCTTTAATCAAATCCAAGAAACATCTTGAATTTACCACTCGCTATAAGCGCATAAAAGCACGCCGTGGTCACAAGAAAGCCATCATTGCCATCTGCCGTATGATCCTGACCGCTATCTGGCACATACTCACAGATTTAAAGCCATATACACCGGATGGTTTTCTTGAATCCCATCCCGTAGTTAAAGAAAAAGTTCTTACTACTTCACAGGCACTTAATCTACTAAAGCAACGAGGATATGTCATCCACGATGAACCTTCACCTGCTTGCTAATTAGGTGTTACGTTTATATTCAATTTTTCAGCCACCACTAGATGGCTTAATTGTGATGCTCAAATTTATTCTCTATCCGCTATTTCTTTGTTTCAAACTTAACCCACCTTTCTGCGCAGGACACCAATGCGGTTATGAAACCGGTGACTTAGCAAAGTTACATGTTTCAAATGAATAATTTAAGCAGTCTTCAATCTCGCTTAAATATCCATCACTTTCTCCAATGATAATAGATTGTCCAGCACTTGCATCTAATCCAGCCGGTAACTCAGCTACCCAAGTATTCTTGTAACCATAACGAGCAAAAACGTGTTTCCATGTCTTAACATCAAGTAATGGTGTATTCGCAATACGAATGCTATCATCTTGATATGCCCACCATCCATTGGTCAGTCCAAATATCATCGTAACGATATCGTTTCGTTGTGTTGCTTCATTTACAAGCAATAAGCCCTTCTGTTTCAGCATCTGTTTTAAGTGATACATCGTCTTGCTGATGTTTGAAGTTGCATGCAATACATTACTTGCAAATACGATATCCATCTGTCCTAGATCATAGCCTTGGGTACGAATATCCTTTTCCAAATTGAATTCAGCAAATGTGACAAAAGGATATTCTTCACAAAATGCCTGATCTTTCTGTTTGGTAAATTCAATTGACACATCAGTATAATAATAATGTATATGACTTGCATATGGTTTTAGTGCTTCCACAACAAATACAGAGGTTCCTCCTGTACCTGCACCGGCTTCTAAGATATTAATCTTTCGGTTGGCATCTTTTTCTATCATTTTAGCAACGCAATTTGCTACGATCTTGGCAATCATCTGGTTGTAATAGTCTGTAATCACATTACCTGCATAGATCTTCTCAACCAATTCAAAGGATCCTCTTGGGAACATGACTGACACATAACTTTTCTTTCCTGTTAAAACCTCTGAGTAGGACTTGGCACAACGTTCTAACAGATTACAATAACCAGCAAGTTGTGGGTACTGTTCTTTATTCGATGTAAGCGCTGAATAGATGGTACTGACAAACTTCTGTAACTCTGGATCCTCCACGGTATCTAGGACGGTAATCTTATCTCCTTCGATTTGAATAAATTCTGCACGTTTCAGTATATCCAGAAGCGCTACATACATCTTCTTGTATTCTGCATCAATTTGTAGTTTTGCATATAATTCATCCACTGTCATTTGCTCTCCAGCTTGTGCAAATACTCCCATTCGCCAGAAAGCATCCAGAATCAGACCGTTGCATGTCTTCGTAAAGCTACTCCATGCTTCTTTATCATAATTATCCTCAAATATAGTTTCCCGACTGACTTCTTCCAAAAGCTGATCCTGTACATCTTTACAGTCACCAATTCCGCTTCGTGGTAATATGATTCCGGCTTTATAGTCATCGGATACAATTGCGCTTTCCAATTCCTTGTTAAACTTGATTGCAATTACGTGATCGATTTGATGTGATAAAGTTAGATCCAATATATGCATCCCTTCCTCTGGAAGGATTGATAGAATTCCGCTTGTGTTAATGCTATCCCGATACTGGTCTTTTGCAACAATCCCTACGCTTCCCCAGTACCCCCAATTGATGACATAGACTGGATAACCCACAAATTGTTGGAAGGAATTAGCAAGTGCATCCTTTGCTGTACATGCTGCTGCATAATTTGCCTGACCAAAGCTGCCCATATAAGACTGAGCAGAAGAATAGAACACGATAAAGTCAAGAGTTTCTTCTTTCAGTGCTTTTAACATGGAAATTGTTCCCAAATCTTTTGGCTCCAATACTTTGCAAAGTAATTCCTCATCCATCGTCTTAATTGGTTTATCTTTTAACACGATTGCTGAATGGAACACTCCATCAATCTTTCCATAGAGTTCTTTCACAGAACTTATGACCGATTGTATCTTTTCTTGTTTTGTCATATCTGCTATAAAATGCTTCACCATTCCACCCATGGATTCAATCTGATGAACCATCTCTTCCTGTTCCTTCGTCAATTCTTTCCGGTTCACTAACACAATCTTGGCATGATACTGGCTTGCAAGATGTTTCGCTGTCTCCATTCCAATTCCACCAGTACCACCAAATAAAATGTATACTCCATTCTCTTTTAGCAAGATTTGATTGGATGGTACATAGTTGCACTTTTGAATCTTTCTTGTATAACGCTCATGAAAACGATAAGCGACATCCTCTTGGCATTCTGATTCTTGTATTAGCAATCTTGCCTTTTCTTGTAGGTCTTTTTCCTCATCCGTTGCCGAATAATCCACGTCAATCAAAAATACTTTCTTCTTTATATATTCCTTAGCAAGTGATTTTGTAAAACCCGATAATCCTGCTGCATATGGCAAGATGTGATCTTGACCAGTCACATTCCAAATGTTATTGACAACAACCTTGATTTCTTTTACTTCTAGGAACTTTTTTGCCCGAAATAAACCCTTAATCAAACGGAAAAATGCCAGAATACTTTCCTTACGTTTCTCTTCATAGCTAGTAAATATCGTATCTAAGCTACTGATTGTATCATTTTCCTGAATTCCTCCAAAAAAATAGATGGAATGAATGCTTGGGAATTGACTTACCACCTCTTTGATAGCAGCTAAATCATCTATGTCCACTTCATAAGAACCATCACCACGCTCTTGAGTACTATTCCCCAAATACAGGGATTTGCAATTCCCACCAATCACTCCTATTTCTGATTTAAGTTCCTTTGCTAACCGTTCACTAGCCTTTGTTGATACAATAAGAATCGTTTCATTAGTAAGACTCGGCTGTCTCTGGTCTTTTACTTTACTGGGTGTCCAGATCGTATGGTAGGTGAAATTAACATCGTCACATTCCATGGTTTCAGTGACCTCTTCCTCTTCAACCACATCATGCTTTTTTACTATGTCAGTTGTGACTTCACCCAAGGTATTCGTATTAATATATTCTGCCAAGGAATTGATATTCGTATATTCGAATAAAACCGTAGGATATAATTCAATCTTGGCAATCTCTTGTAGCTTTTCTACTAGCTCAAGTAAATCTTTTGATTCTAATCCAAAATCATAGAATTCCTTTTCTCGTTCAATATCTTTCTCAGGTATCCCAATCTTGTCAGAAAGTAGTTTTGCAATTACATCTCCCATATCCTGTTTTGGTGAAGATACCCCAACATGACATTCCTCAATTAGATACTCTGCCAATGCATCCGGTGTGGTATATTCAAATAAAAGTGTTGGATATAGCTCAACCTGAAAGGTTTCTTGTAACCGTTCTACCATTCCCAATATATCTTTTGATTCTAGCCCAAAATCATAGAATTCCTTTTGGGAATCAACTTCATTTATATCCACCTGCAGCATTTGAGCAATTTCATTTCTGATAATTTCCTTTACACCATCAGCATCTACTGAAACATTCTTTTCAGAAACAGTTTTTTCTTTTGTGCTTGGCTCCTTCCGTTTCAGCTCTTCACTTTCTTTTTCCGTCAACGCCTTCTTTAGATTTATGACAGCCTTCGTATTTGTGCTCGATAGATATTCTGTCTTCTGTTTTGACATGACTGGGATGCGAGTCTGTTCTATGGAATCAGGTTGATCGATTTCGGTCACCATTGTCCTTACTCTCTCTTCGGAACGAACCTGTTTTGCTGCAAACCGGGTATATTTTGCTGCAAGAACACCATTTTTGTTATATATCTCCACATCAAAATACATTAGGTCCCGAGATGCTGCTAAGTCAATCTTATTCTCATCGATATAGATATAGCATTGTGCTTCCAGTGGGTGAAATGCACGAAAGGAAGTAATGTAAAGTGGAATAAATGGTTTTACCGTATCATAATCAATTGTTACATTTGGCAAGATGCTTGTTCCTGGCACAGCCAGCGCCCCATCAAGGAACGCTGGATGTAGATAGAAGCTATCAATGTACTGTTCTGCCAGTTCGCTGATTCTAGCATCAGCCAGTGCATAACCATCCCCATTATATACATTGCCAGATAATTTCATAAAATCATAATGATAAAGACCCGATTTTCTGGAATGACTATAGACATAATCAATATCGGTTGTCCGATCTGCCCTACGAATCAGCTGAGCTGCATCAATTCTCTGCGCTGGCAATCGTTCTACTCTAACAAGTTCCCCTGTTAGATTCTCGATCCACTCATCTCCTTCTTTTCCATGCTCTAGACTTACACTTTTAGCAATAAAGTGATAGGTGTTTCCTTTCTTCTCAAAGTTTACAACTACCTTCTGCTCATGATTCTCTGTCGGAGTTACCGGTCTCTTAAAGATTACATTACGTACCTCAAAGTCTTGCGGGTCAAGCTTACGCATCCTTAAAAAACGATAAATCAAATCTAAAAAAGTAACTCCTGGAACAGCACGAACCTGAAACAATTGATGATCCCTAACAATATAATCATCATAAGTTACGATAACGCTAAATCTCATCTTCTCTGGTAAATCAATCATTACTAATGCCTCCCAATTGTTCTTCTCATGTTTCGTCAATAATACAAATCAGACCTTGCATATTCTTCTTCGCTTTTTCTCTTTCACTTGTTTTATTTCTTACATCCGTTTTGCCTAATTCATGCGTTTCATCAATGATTTCCAGCATTTTTCTTGCTTTTTGTGATGACTGACAACTTCTCAAATCCATTGTGTCAATAGAAGTCATCTCCTCTGAAAGCTCATACTTTTTATCAAACCAATATCTCTTCTTATGATATACTGCACTTGGAAGAGACTCTCTTACCGTACGATCTTCGTCATCATGATATTCAGAAACAATCACATGTGCATTGGTTCCTCCAAAACCAAAGGAACTGATTCCTGCAACCCTCTTATGGTTAATCTCCTTCCAATAGGTTGCTTTTGTATTTGGATAGAATGGAGAAGCTGCAAAATTAAATCGCTGATTTGGTTTCTCACAATGTATTGTTGGTACAAGCATCTTATGCTGCAATGCTAATATTACTTTAATCAGACCACCCATGCCTGCCGCACTTAACATATGACCCAAGTTCGATTTCACGCTTCCGATAGCACAATATCCTAACTTATCGGTTCCTTTTCTAAAAACTGCATTAAGTCCTTTTAACTCAATTGGGTCACCTATCATCGTTCCTGTTCCATGTGCTTCCACATAGCTTATCTCTTCTTGCAAATATCCCGAACGACGAATTGCTTCTTGAATGACCTCCTGTTGTGCTACTGGATTCGGTGTCGTGATTCCCATTGTATGACCATCATTATTGATGGCTGTACTATCTATAATGGCATAGATTCGGTCACCATCTCGGATTGCATCATCCACACATTTTAAGAGAACCGCGCCGCATCCTTCGGCTGGGACGAAACCATTCGCACGTTCATCAAAGGCATAACATACTCCATCTTGCGAAATTGCTTCGCTCTCACTCAGTACAATATATGTATTCTCATCCAGCAGAAGATCGACACCACCTACAAGTGCCATTGAAATATCACCATCTTTCATTTCCTGACAAGCCATATGTAATGCCGATAATGAAGAACTGCAAGCAGAATCAACCACTACACTAGGACCTTTCAAATTATAGAAATGTGAGATATGTGCTGCAATGAAGTTCTGTCCACTTCCTGTAATGGAAGCTTTGACAGGTTTCTCAATTCTATGTGCATATTGTCCCATTCGGGAACCAATATAGACTCCAACTTTTTTGCCCCAGATGTCATCCTTACTGTAGCCTGCATCATTCATGGTATCTACACTGATTTCTAATGCCAGTCGAATCAACGGGTCAATATGTGGTGCAAGTGCCGGATCTATATTGAAATATTCCGGATCAAATTCTTCGATTCCTTTGATAAAACCGCCTCTTTTACTATAGGTCTTACCAGTCACATGCTCTTCAGAATAAAATCGTTTTACATCCCATCGTTCTTCCGGTACATCCGTAATACAATCAACACCATTTACAAGATTTTCCCAGAATACTTGCGTATTGGGAGATTTGGGAAAGTTACATGCCATTCCGATGACTGCGATTTTCTTCGCAGATGACTCTACACTCTTTCCTGTTGCCGCAGCAGGCGTTCCTACAGCAGTCACAGAATTTTCTGTTACATCTTCTACTTCATCTTCCACGGTATCTTCGATTGCTGTTACTCCTTGTACCTCAAAGTTTTGCATCACTTGCTCTTCTGTGATAGTCTCAACGTCTCTCGCATCTTCACCCGTGATGCTAAGCTCTGTTCCTTGGAACGCTTTCTGAAAATATTCTTTCTGATTTTCCAAGAAGTAATCAGAGAGCTCAGACAAGGTTGGATATTCTAATAATACAGATGGCTCTAATTTGCACTCCATTTCCTTTTCAATTGTCTTTACAAGCTCTGCAATCAAGATGGAATCCACACCATAATCACCGAAATTTCGATTGGAATCCAATCGTTGTTTTTCAATATTAAGTTCTTTGGAGAATATCTTACGTAGCCAATCTTCCACCGTATCCTTTGAAACTGACTGCTTTCCAACTTCCTTAGAAACAACAACCTTGGTTACAAAGGAAGGAATTTCTTTTTTCAGCTGTTTTACATCCTTCCTTGACATCGTTTTCCGGTTTACTTCTTGCTCAAGTAATGTAAGCTTTCTTGGCTGAAATACATTGTCATATGCTATGATTGGTAAAATTACAGATTGATTCGTCCTCTCCAATATCGTCTGAAATGCTTTTAGTCCATCCTTTGTTGTGTATGGTTCAATTCCCATCTGATTGTTGATATTGCCAACCTTGGTTCCCATTCCTGTCTCTGACCAGTTCGGCCAAATGATTGAGGTAACGGCTATGCTTTTCTTGATTCTCATATAGTCAGCAAATGTATTCATAAACGAGTTAGCAGCTGCGTAATCATTAATTCCAACAGAAAGCTTTGGTACAACAGATGAAATGGAAGAAAAAGTAATGAATGTCTCTATCTCATCAAGATCAAGTGTCTCCACCAGATTCTTAACCCCCTCTGTCTTTGGAAGCATGACTTTATGAATGTCCGCAGCCTCTTTACTAATGAATGCAGGATTATTATTGATACAAATGCCGGCACAATGAACCACACCGCCGATTGGTCCCATTTCATTTCTCACCTTTTGAATGAATCTTGCTAATTTCACTTGATCATTGACACCATCATTACTTACAACAACTTTAGCCCCCTTCTTCCTTAAGTCCTGTAAGAAGCAAATCTTTTCTGCATGCATGCTCTGAGGATTATTCTTTAGGATGGTATTCCACTCGGATTCCTCTGGGAGTATACTGTTACCAATTAAAGCAAGTTTATGCACTCCTTGCTCAACCAGCCATTTTGCAATTTCAGCTCCAATGCCTCTCGTTCCACCAGTCACAATCCATGTCTTATCCTTCGCACGTTCCATCGAGAAATCATTTTTATGTCGTAGAGCTTCTCGAAACATTGGTACATATATCTCATGGGTACGAATACAGCATTCTCCATAAGGAAGTTTAATATTGCTCACTAAGCTTATGTCTTTTTTAGCTTTCATCAAATCAAACTCGTCTAAGTCAACCGTTAAGAAATCAGCCTGTCGATACTCTGCACTTAAGTTTTTCATGAAACCGGCAAATATGGTACCATTAAGCCCTATCTCTTTTACGTCAAATGCATTCGTTAAGTTTGTAAAATGTCGCATGATTAGTTTGCGATTGGTCTTAAGTAGTCTTTGGATAATCTGCACCTTTTCAAGGTACTCTCCAGTGTTCTCACTTAACGAATCACAACAATCTGATACATCAATAATCCTACCAATCATCTTATTTGCAATCAAATCAGAGCATTGCTTTACTGTACTTATGATACAAGGGCAAGCTAAATCTGTTGCAATCTGCTGTGCTAACGAACGATTCTTCTGGTTTGCTAAAATCAAGGTCATGCCTTCTACTTCAATCAGCTTCTGATTCTCTTGACTGATTGGATTCCAAATACGTTCAAGATAGTATTGCTGCAAACTACCAGATGGTACGACCACTCCATTTTCCACGCTAGTTTCCGTAAGCTTTCCTTCGATTGGTTCTGGTACCCAGTAATGTTCCTTAGCAAATGGATAGTCCGGTAATAAGACTGCAACCTGTTTCTCACTCTCATAGAATCGCTTGAAGTCAATCTCAATTCCAGAACACCAAAAGTTCGCGATCTCTTTTAGATTTCCCTGCATCACAAGCTCTTGCATAAACCGCTTGCCAATCTCACCACTATCTAAGATCAGCGAAACTCGCTCCCGATTCGTTCTTACATTACCATGATAGAGTTGCTCAGCTTTTACACCATTAATATACTGATTTAACTTTTCCATCAGTTCAGGTACATTGTGAATCACGCAAGCCAATCGTTCATCCATCACTTCCCTACCAACTTGATAGGTGTAAACAAACGTATCTAAGTCAAAATCCGCTGCTACATCTTCTTGTACGATTTCCGCAGTAACCTGTTTGGGCTGTATCCTACGATTCTGACTGATCATGTCAGCTAGCTGAGTCATCGAAAAATGCTCCATCTCGGCTTCCATCTTCACTTGGTATCTTTCTTGCAACTCTTCGAAGAACATCTGAAGCTGGTAGGTATCCAATCCCATCTCAAGAATGCTGATGCCTAATTCTATTTGCTCTGGTTCCATATCTTGTAGCTTTGCTACATGCTCCACAAGTTGCTGCAAAATTGCTTCCTTTGCGTCACAAATCGTACATTCTTCAACAACGGACTTTTTCTGGCAGAATGATTCTAAGTACGCTTGAACCTTCTTTGCGTATTCCTTTAGTCTATCTTCATTCTGTGCAGATAAGACAAATAGATACTCTTCCTTTCTCTTCAGTTCTTTCTTTGTTTCTTCCCACTCCTGAATAATCACATGTGCATTGGAACCGCCTGCTCCAAAGGAACTGATTCCCGCACATCTTGGAACCTTTTGATATATTCCATTTCGTTCGACCTCTGGTTGTTCCCAAGCTTCTAATGACTGCTGAATCGTAAATGGTGTATTACTTAAATCAATATTCGGATTTAACGTAGCTGAATGAATGCTAGGTACTAACATCCTGTGCTTCATCTGCAGCAATACTTTTGTAACTGCAGCGATACCAGCAGCAGATTCCAAATGTCCTATATTTGATTTCACAGATCCAACGGAGCAATGCATCTTCTTAAAGTCAGCACCCTCAAATGCATTTGCCATACCCAATATTTCAATTGGATCTCCTAAAGCAGTTCCTGTACCATGTGCTTCCATATAAGAAATCTCTTCTGGATGTATCTGTGCTTTCCTTAATGCCTCTTTGATTACTTCTGTCTGCGCGTTAGGATTTGGAACCGTATAACCGTTTGTCTTTCCACCATGATTTAACGCAGTCGCCTTAACCACACCATAGATGTAATCCCCATCTTCAATGGCACGATCCAGAGATTTTAGAAGAATGGAACCAACACCTTCTCCTGGGACATATCCATCTCCGCCCTCTCCAAAGCTTCTACATCTACCATCTGTCGACATAAACTTACTCTGACTTAAGAGAATGTACTTATTTGGATGTAAGGATAAATTCACTCCACCTGCAAATGCCATGTCACATTCACCATGTCGAATACTTTCACAAGCAAGATGGATCGAAGTTAGTGAGGAAGAACACATGGTATCTATCGCCATGCTTGGCCCGTTCAGATTCAAAAAATAAGATACTCGGTTCGCAATGGACGAAAAGTTAGAGCCTACTGCTAATACGTTACCTCGCATGGATTCTTCCACACCATACATTTGATAATGACCATACATGACACCAACATAAACGCCTGTCTTGTACTTTGATAGCTTATCCCTTGTATATCCAGCATCCTCCATCGTATGCCATACGTTTTGTAAGAAGAGTCGTTCCTGAGGATCGGTAATCTGAGCTTCCACCGGTGAGATATGGAAGAACAATGGGTCAAATTCATCAATATGATCTAAAAATCCACCCCATTTACTATAGGTCTTTCCACGAACCCCCTTCTCACTCGAATAATTTTGACTCTTGTTCCAACGTTCTTTTGGAATCTCTGTAATACAGTCTTTTCCTTCCATTAAATTCTGGAAGAATTGTTCTACATCATCTGCCATTGGATACTGACCACTTAGTCCAATAATTGCGATGTCTGCTGGCTCCTCATCACCTCTGTTGCCTAAGAAACGCTTTGCTACCTCTGGCAATGCTTTCTTTTCTTTCTTTACAGAAGTCTGTACCTCCTGAGATACTGTCGGATTCTCAGAATATCCAAGCTTCTCTTTGATCTTGGCACTATATTTCTTTATGAAATATTGCGTCAATTGGCGTAAATTCTGACATTCAAAGAAAAGTGTCTTTGGTAGCTTTCCAAATGCCGCTTCTAACTTTCGCAGTAATCCCACGATCATAATAGAATCAATTCCATACTGTTCAAAGGAACTGTCTAGTTCAATCTTTTCTTCTTTTAAATGAAGTTCCCCTGAAATCAAGCTGCCAAGGTAAGCAGCTGCTCTTTCAAATAGCTCCTCTTTCTGAGGAACAAAATCGGTTTCCTTAATCTCCTCTTCCACGCTCTCTTCAACACTACCAATAAACTGTAAGATCTTTTCTCGTTCTCCCGGTAAGACGATAAACTGAGACTCATTTCCTGCACAAGCAAGTGACAAAGCGTTCGCTCCCGTCTGTTCTTCCAATAGGTCGAGTCCAAGATTCTCTTTCATCCAAGCGATACTATTAACATCTGGTAGCATTCCGCCATTTCTCCACAATGGCCAGTTAATAGATTGCATTCTTTTTCCTTGTCTGTGATCTCTCTGATTCGCATACGCATCCATGAATGCATTTGCATAGGCATAGTCTGCTTGTCCCACGTTTCCAGCAAGACTTGAAACAGATGAGAATAATATCGTATGCTTTACAGCTCGGTCTTTTATTGCACGCTCTAGATTCTTAATCCAAAGCATCTTACTCGCTAAGACTTCCTGAAAATGTTCCAAGGATTTCTTTACGATTAAGCTATCACGTAAAACACCTGCACAATGCAGCACCACATCTAACTTACCATAGGTTTGATAGATGTCATCGATGGCTTCTTTGACCTTGGAAAGCTCCATGCCATCGAGTGTCAAGTATTGAACCTTCTTTGCTCCTAATTTTTCAAGTTGTGCCAATCGTTTCCGCCTTTTTTCATCTAACTTGGAACGACCACATAATATAAGGACAGAGTTTTCCTTCGCAGCCTTTTGCGCAATAAAGTATCCTAACTCCCCTAATCCACCAGTAATAAGCACAACAAAATCTTTAGCAAAGATACTCTTTGGCTGGATGGATTGGTTTACTTCTAATACTTTTGCTTTCTTTACGAAACGCGACTTCTCATAACGCACCACTCCATCATTATTCATAAATTCTGCTTGAATTCTCTTGTTCAGCTCATTGTAAGAACACTCTTCTTCGATATATAAGCTCTTTACCTTAAATTGGGGATTTTCCTGAGCTGCTGTCTGTGCCATGCTGATAACTGCTAAATCCTCTGGGGTTGCATTCTCTCCATTGTCATAAAAGACTTGCATCCATTCAATTGAATTGCTGATTCTTTGACTTAGTACAGATTTAAAGAGTAAAAATATGGATGTACCTGACTCAAGTCCTTGCTTCTTACCTGCAGCATCAATACTGCCCAACTCGCCTTCCTTCCAGGCATATAGGATCCTCTCATAAAAGAAATGACTCTCCTGTAATGATTGGAACAATTGCTTAAAATTTTCCTCGCTGAAAGGATTAATCGTGTAGCAATCTTCCTCATTTACATAGGAGCTTCCTGCCCTTACCACTTTCATTGTTTCCGGGTGATGGGAACGAAGAACAGCCTCTAAACTTCTGTCATTACAGAAAACCAGAGTTTTCTTATCAGTTGCTGCCGATATCTGTGGTGGCTCCTGTTTGATCCATTCTGTAGTTGCATATAAAATTTCTGTATTATTATTCTGATTATAGAGTTCAGTTTCTACCTTCTTTACAATATAGTCTTTGATAAAAGCAATTTTTCTGTGTTGCTGATTGAAAAGGTCGATTTGAAAGCTAATGCGATCCTCTGTTAATTTTTTCATCTCACGTACAACACACATGCAATCCCGTTCTAAAGGTGCATAGGAAGTGATGACACCTACACTATATGGAACATATAAAGTGCCTTCCTCCATCTGATTTTCTAATAAAAAGCTTGTAGCTTGAAATGCTCCATCTAGTATCATCGGATGGAAAATCATTTGTTCATATTCGTCATCACAATGAAGGAACGCACATACTTGCTTTTCTTTAACTAACACATTTTCCACGACACGAAATGGATCAAGATAGGTAAATCCAGCCTTCTTCATCGTCTGATAGTACTCTTCTTTCGAAAAGTCTGTTGTTTCCATCTTAATCGCTGTGTACTCAACCTGCACCGTTTCTTCTTGATATCCATAAATAATATCTGCATGACAGTAGCAGAACTCAGTATCAAGATTACCATTAATGATCTTACAAGCAATTCTTTTTTTCTCCGGAATCAACTGAATCAATAACTCAATCGGTTGATCAGAAACTTTGAGCATATGTTCAAAGACAACATTTTCGATTCTTAAGACATCAAAATTACGAAGAGCAAGTCTTCCTGCCTCTTGGATCATCTCAATAAATACAGCGCCAGGAACGACCTTATTACCATTCACAAGATGATTAGCAACATAAAATTCATTTCCAAGGATAGTCTTACGATAACATTGTTCTTCTAACGTAGATTCATTGCTATCTATGAATTCTGAAATATGGCTGTTAGCTGTATTCGTTTTCTTTCCTTCAGGGAACCAATAACGTTCTCTTGCATATGGATAACCAGGCAAGGTAATAATCTGTCTTTTCTCCTTATAATATGAAGAAAACTCTAGGTCAACCCCTTGGACCCATAATCTGGCAACTGTACTAAGTTCTCGATTATTCCAAGCCCTCTCAATGCTCTCCTCCTTTACGGAATCAGCCGTTTCCTGCATGGAACCATAATAGATTAATTCGGACTCTTTATTTTCTTTCACCCACTCTCTTAATCGTTCGATTGCCTGCTCTCTCGTACGTGCAAGGATTACAAGTCGTTTTGACATAGCTTCCCTACCCGTCTGTAATGTATAAGCGATATCACCGATCATGATTGAATCATGTCTAGTTAAGTACTTTAACAAGTTTGAAGCAGATTCCTTTAACTGCTTCTCATTTCTTGCGGATATTGGAAGGAAGTATTCCTCCTCATGCAGTTCCAGCTGTGATGGATTTACATATTCCTCTATGATTAAATGTGCATTGGAACCACCCGCACCAAACGCACTAATTCCGGCACGTCTTGGATAGGTAACCTGTTTCCCATCTTCTATTAAGACCGGTCTCTCCCAGGTTTCATAAGCATGTTGCACACGAAATGGAGTATTGGCAAAATTAATGTTTGGATTTAACTCCTCGGAATGAATGGACGGTACTAACTTTTTATACTTCATCTGTAATAAAACCTTAGTGACAGCTGCGATACCTGCAGCTGATTCCAGATGACCAATATTTGATTTTACAGATCCAATAGAGCAATAATTTTTATCATTTGTGTATGGATCGTATGCTTTCACCAGACCAGTAATCTCGATTGGGTCTCCCAGAGAAGTTCCTGTGCCGTGTGCTTCTAAGTAACTAATCGTCCTTGGATTGACCCTTGCCCGTCGTAACGTTTCACTAATTACAATTGCCTGTGCTTTAGGATTTGGTACGGTATATCCATTGGTCTTTCCACCATGATTGATGAAGGACCCTTTGATGACTGCATAGATGCGGTCGTGATCTTTTTTTGCATCCTTTAAGCTTTTTAGAACAACAGCTCCAACACCTTCTCCCGGAACATAGCCATCTCCATCTTTACCGAAACTTCTGCATCTGCCATCACTTGATGCAAAATTGCATTGTCCTAAGATAAGGTACTTGTTTGGATGAATCGAAACATTTACGCCACCGGCAATTGCAACATTACACTCGCCACGCTTGATGCTTTCACATGCAAGGTGAATCGACGTTAAAGAGGAGGAACACATCGTATCAATCGTTATACTTGGTCCATGGAGATTGAATAGGTAAGATACCCGATTGGCAATTGCGGCATAGGATGAGCTTAATGCTAGTGTATTTCCTTTTGCCGTCTCCTCTGCTCCATATAATTGATATTCTCCATACATTACGCCTGCGAACACACCAACTGTCTTTTGAGATAATTGTTCCCTTGTATATCCGGCATCCTCAAAGGAATGCCAAGCAGTCTCCACAAACAAGCGTTCCTGAGGGTCCATGAATTCCGCTTCCTTTGGAGAAAAATTGAAGAATAATGGATCAAACTTATCAACATCATCGATAAATCCGCCCCACTTACTTCTTGTCTTTCCCTCTTTCCCGAGCTCTTTATCATAGTACTTTAATGCATCCCAACGCTCCTTTGGTATTTCTGTAATACAGTCTTTTCCTTGTTTCAGATTCTCCCAAAATTCATCAAGATCATTTGCCAACGGATATCTTCCGCTAACGCCAACAATGGCGATGTCATCCTCTTGATTGCATGCGCCAGGGTCCGTAGCCAGAAGCTCCTCACTATGTTCTTCTATGATCTCTTCTACACTCTCACTTAAGACCTCGCCTTCCGAAGAAGGCTCAGTCTTAGTAAGGTTTGTTCCAAACAACTCAATTAATCGTTCGAAATAATGCTCAACAAAATACTCTGCCACTTCCTGTAAGGTTTGACACTCAAAAAAGATGGTCTTAGATAATTCACCAAAATCATTTTCTAAACGCCTTGTAAGACTTACCACCATAACAGAGTCAATTCCATAATCCTCCATGTTGTGCTTTGGCTTAATACGTTCTTTTGGAATTCTAAGTTCTTCTGCTGTAAGGCTCTTAATATATTCTATTGTCTGTTCCAGAATCGCTTCCTTTTTCCTAGAAGCATCTGGCTTAAGAATGTCTTCTTGCAACTCGCCCAAAAGTCGTATTCCAGCTTCTGCTGTAAGCTTTCCATTTTTTATATCATTTAAAACATCTCTTCTTGAAGAATAATGAAGCATACGAACACCTCCTAGTCACATAAACACCATTCAAACTAATTGCTTCTTGGTATCTGCTTCTTTTTATTTACATAACATTATTTGTAATTCTATATCGTCATTTACTGTATTGCTTGAAGTAATCGTTCTGCCTCTTCTACCCCAATTGTTCCTTCTTCTAACATCTTAAGAATCATCGACATCTCCAATGGCTCCTTATTATCTTTGTTCTCATCATCTTTACTCTCCTTTGTCTTGTCTGCAAATTCGATTTCGGACTTTAATGCTCGAATGGTGTATCGATGAATTCTTGCAACCATCTTGCCATCCCTATCATAGATTTCAATCTCAAAGCTCATTTGATTTTCATCCGTATACTCATTTTCATCACGAGATACATAAACAATTGCTTGTGCCGGAATCGCAGCAAACCGTGTGATCTTAGCGATATAATACGGAAGATAGGATGTATTCTCATCATACATTCCATTTGACATAAGGACCATGACTGACTGAAATGCTCCATCTAAGAGACATGGATGAATGAAGAAGTCCTCTGCATCTTTCCTTCTTACATTAGGTAGCTCGATTCTGGATACTGCCCTCCCTTGATGAGCCCATACCTCTTTCATCACACGAAATGATTCTTGATAATTGAGGCCTGCTTTCTGAAATGCCTCATAACAATCAGTCCCCTTTGTTGGGCTCTCATGCTCCATAATGTCCAGTACTTGGTAAAAATGTCCATTCGTACTTTCCAAGGAAGTCTCCATCGACATGACACCCGTACAATATCGTTTCATCATTTGACCTATGTCTTCTTGATCATATACTTCACACCGAATCTCTTGATTTTGCTTTTGTATCCGAATCTTTAACTCTCTATCCTTGTCAACGATAAATGGCTTGAGCCAATAAATTTCTGACGCTGTCTGCACGCACTTTCCTTCCAAGGCATAATTGCAAGCTTCATACATCATCTCAAGATATGCGGCTCCCGGTAATACCATCTTTTGTTGCACGAGATGATCTCGTACATAAAACTCTTTGTCGCTCATCCTCTTAGAAAAACGAACTTCGTCCATTACGGATTGATTCTCATCTAACATTGGACGAAGCCTTTGTTTCAATGTTCCACCAGTTCTTTCGTTCTTTGATTCAAACCAACAAGACATCTGTTCAAATGGGTAGGTTGGAATTGAGAGTTTCTCCAAAGCCTGTCCATCATAGAACACACTAAAATCTACTGTTTCCGAATTTGCCCAATTTCTGGCAAGGGCTTCTTCTTTTGTCTCATGTTTTCCTTCTTCCAAATGCATATCTTCTGCATTTGCATAATAGGTTCCCGGCATGCTTTCTTCATTTAAATATGCTTCTAACTTTCTGCCTAATTCGTCTATGTCGGCTGCAACAATCGCTAACCGTTCCTCCATAACGCTGCGTCCAAACTGTAACGTATAGCATAACCTGCTAAAGGATAGGGTTTTCGCATGTTCCTTTAAAAACTTCACATAACTCATCGCATAGGTATCCAGTATTTCCTTACTTTGAGCAGAGAGAACGAATACATTGGTTCTTTGCTTCAACTCTTCTTGTTTTTCTTCCTCTTTATACTCTTCGACAATCACATGGGCATTGGCTCCACCTGCTCCAAACGCACTGATTCCTGCTCTTCTACGATCTGCTCCACATGATTTATTGATTTTCCAATCCGTGCAATCCTGTTGAACATAAAATGGCGTCTTCTCAAAGATGATTTTATCATTTAATGACTTCGAATGCGTAAGGGTGGGAACTAATTTACCATATTTCATCTGTAACAAAACCTTGGTTAAGCTTGCAATTCCTGCGGCTGCTTCGAGATGTCCGATGTTACTCTTTACGGAACCAATTGCACAGTATTGCAATCGATCGGTATCGTTATGAAATGCATTGGTTAGCCCTTTGATTTCGATTGGATCTCCTAATTGGGTTCCCGTTCCATGTGCCTCAATATAGCTAATGCTATCAGCCTTTACTCCTGCTCGGCTCATTGCTTCTTGGATGACTTCTGTCTGAGCCACTGGGTTTGGAACGGTGTAACCATTCGTATTTCCACCATGGTTGACAGCACTTCCTTTGATGACCCCATAAATGTGATCCTTGTTCTTTATCGCATCTTCCAGCGGACGAAGTACGACTGCCCCCACTCCTTCTCCTGGCACAAAACCATCACTTTCTGAACCAAAGACATGACAACGTCCTGTCGGTGAAAGCATTCGTAATGCACTCAGATACAAGTATTTTGCAGGATGCAGATATAGGTTCACCCCTCCTGCTATGGCCATCTTACATTCTCCACGGTTTAAGCTCTCACACGCAAGATGAATTGAACTCAGTGAGGAAGAACATGCAGTATCGACCGGGATGCTTGGTCCCCTAAAATTAAATATATAGGATACCCGATTGGCAATGGACCATTCAAAAGAGGATGGGTTCACCATATTACTCTTTTTCCATTCCTCAGGTCCATACAACAGATAGGTATTCGTCGTAACTCCCGCAAAGACACCTACATTGGCAGCACGTAATCCATTCGTTGTCTTCTGAAGAGTTGCCTTGGTATATCCAGCATCTTCAATTGCACTCCATACTGTCTGAAGGAAAAGTCTTTCTTGTGGATCAACGATATCGGCTTCTTTCTTCGACATGTGGAACAGCAATGGGTCAAATTTATCAACTTGATCCAGGAATCCGCCCCATTTGCAATAAATCTTTCCTTCTTCTGCCTGATTCACATCAGGCTCATAATACTTTTTCCAGTCCCAACGTCCTTCTGGAATCTCCGTAACAGAATCTATTCCTTGAATAAGGTTCTCCCAGAATGCCTCCATATCATCTGCTCCCGGATAACGTCCTGCCAATCCAATGATTGCTATATCACCCGATGACTTCTCCTCTTCTTTCTGGCTTTCTATCTTCTCACTGACAACAGTTTGTTGTGTAGCATGATTCTCACTTGGCAGCATTGGATATAACTCTAAAATCTCATTCTCATGAACATTTGCAACATAATCCGTTAGCTCCTCTAAGGTCTGATACTCATACAGTAGGGTCTTAGATTCTTCCTTCAGTTTCTGCTCAAAGAGTGAATTAAACTGTCCTATGGTAATGGAATCGATTCCGTATTCCTCGAATCGTGTATCATCTTTTATTTTGCCTTTATTCAAATGTAGGATTTCTTCAAATGCCTCTGCAAGAAACTCTCTCGCTTTTTCTTTGACATATCCTTTGGTAAGAGTATGACTTCCTGACGATGTCTGACTTTTCGTCTCACTATGACTGTTTCGTATCGTCTCCTCAATCTTTACGGCTTCTCCATAGAAAATGATAGGATTTTTCATCTCATTTTGCAGGCACTGCTCAAATGCTTCTACCCCTTTTTCTGGCGGCATCGGACGAATACCGAATTGTTTTTGTAGTACTTCTAAGATTTGCGGTTGAATCTTCATTCCGTCGGTATCCCAGTATGGCCAACAAAATGAAATGGTCTTACCAAATCGTTGTCCTTGTGCTACCATTTGGTTCCGTATCTCAGAAAATGAATTAATATAACCATTAGCAAAAGCATAATCACTTTGTCCAGCGTTGCCGATAGCCGCTGCAATCGAAGAAAATGATAGGATGAAGTCAAGCGGACGATTCTGAAATACAGCATCAATATGATGGATTCCTAAAACCTTTGTCTGTACTACTTCCATGAACTCCTTTTGTTCTTTCTGAAGAAGATACCTGTCCCGATTAATTCCTGCGGCATGAATCACTCCATCAATCGTTCCATACATCTTCTCAGCTTGTACTATAGCATCTCTGAATTCATTCAGTTTGCTTACGTCAGCTTTACAATAATGTACCTTGTCTGCCGGACCAATCAAACGAAGCTTTTCTTCTGTTTTCTCGCTCTCAGCACTTCTTCCTGTCAGTATTACATTGGCCTGATAATGTTCTACCAGATACTTCGCAAATATCGTTCCAAGCGCGCCCAATCCTCCGGTGATCAGATACGTTCTGTTTTTTGCAAAAACAGTATTCTTTCCTTTTTGTTCAAGCTGCTTTTTCCTCATGACAGAGATTTCTCTTTTTCCATTCAAATATCGGACAAAAGAAAACTTATTGGTCAGCACTGCTTCTTTCTGACATAATCTGACCCAATCCTCATAGCCATAATCCTTCTGATCACATAAAATCAGCTTGACATATAATCTTCCTTTTTCTTGGAGGATGCTCTTCATAAATCCAAGAATTGCTTTGCTATAAATCTCGTAGCAAGATCCAAGTACAATCGGAACGATATACATTGAATACTGATACAATTTTGCATCACAAAGTTCCTGTCCCATAGAGAAAAGATGGGTTAGGATTGTTGTAAGACTCTTCTCTTGGCTTCTGTCTTGAACAAACGATAAATCATAAATTAGAAAAGGCTTGGTTGCACAGAATGTACTATCTATTTTCTTCTTCCACTCTTCTTGTGACATCATCGACGAGATGATTGCGACATTCGCCTCGTTTTTCGCTTGCTCAATGAGCTGCCTCTCTTCCCACTCATCCTGATAAAAGATCAGCGTGCCCTCTTCCTCGATCTTCTTCTTCTCAATTAATTGCTCCATTCTCTGTGGAGACGTATTAATTTCTTCCTCTTTGATTCGAATCCAATACCTTTCTTTTTGGAACGGATAAGTTGGTAAGGAAGTCCGATAAGCATCCACTAATTGTAGGTTCATATATGACGTAATATCATATCCCTGACACCATGCTTCTCCAATTTTCAGCCACTCACCAGCATGCATCCAATGCTCTGCCTTCTCTTTTTCCTCTCTGCTAAAGCTCTTCTTGGAATCGTTTTTGTTGCAGCGAGTTCTGACCCAGTCTATCTCGTTCCCGGAATCATCATTATAGCTACGAAGCTTACTTACCAGATCCTCTTCGTTATCAGCTACTAAGGCAAGTCTCTCTTCCATTGGCTCACGTCCAAAGAAAAGTGTGTACGCAATATCACGTACGCTTACTGCCTCTGCTTCGGATTGTTTACGTTCTATATCCTCCTGAAGCATGGTCGCATATCTCTTTAATTGTTCTTCTGTCTTTGCTGATAAGACAATTAAGAATGAACCATTTTCATTGGTCTTTCTTTCTTCTGCCACATATTCTTCCAAAATCACATGAGCATTCGCTCCACCTGCTCCAAAAGCACTGATTGCAGCTCTTCTAGGAAGCTTCCTTGCATCCTTTTCCAATGCGTTCCATTCCTCATATTTCTTTTGCACATAAAATGGTGTCTGTTCAAAATTAATATTAGAATTTAACTGTTCACAATGAATGCTTGGAACCAGCTTCTTATATTTCATTTGCAACAATACTTTTGTTAAGGATGCGATTCCTGCTGCTCCTTCCAGATGACCAATATTGGATTTTACGGATCCTATGGCACAATAGTTTTTCTTGTCTGATTTCGCCTGGTACGCTTTTGTCAGACCAGCGATTTCGATTGGATCACCCAACTGAGTACCCGTTCCATGTGCTTCAATATATTGAATGGTCTCAACATCAACATTGCTTTTGTTTAATGCCTTCATAATCAGGTCTGACTGTGCGTTTGGATTCGGAACCGTATAACCGCTCGTCTTTCCACCATGATTAATGCTGGTTGCCTTGATAACCGCATAGATGTGGTCATGATCCTTCTTCGCTTCACTCAATGGCTTTAAAATAACCGCCCCGACTCCTTCTCCAGGAACAAAGCCATCAGCATCCTTCCCAAAAGTATGACACTTTCCTGTCGGTGACAGCATGTTTAACTGGCACATGGACAAATATTTGCTTGGATGAAGATAAAGGTTCACACCTCCTGCAATTGCCATGCGGCATTCTCCATGACGAAGACTCTCACAAGCAAGATGCACTGCAGTTAACGAGGAGGAACATGCCGTATCCACCGGAATACTCGGTCCATTCAGGTTAAAGGTATAGGAAACACGATTTGCCATAGACCATTCCAGGCTATTCGGAATGACCATATTATGTTTTCTCCATTCCTCCGGACCAAATAACATATACGTATTCGTAGTGACCCCTGCAAAGACACCGATTTGACCTCTCTGATTCTCTGCACAAAACTCTTTACATTGATTTCTTGTATATCCGGCGTCCTCCATGGCTGACCATGCGGTCTCTAAGAAGATTCTCTCCTGTGGGTCCATTAATTCTGCTTCTCTAGGTGAAATTCCAAATAGCAATGTATCAAACTTGTCTACATCACGTAAAAAAGCTCCCCATTTGCAGTAAATCTTACCAATTTTGGCGTCTTCCGGATTAGTGCTATAGTACTTGCGATAGTCCCAACGCTCTTCTGGTATCTCTGTGATACTATCTTCTCCTTTGATCAATTTCTCCCAAAATTCTACTAAATTCTCTGCTTCTGGATATCGACCACTCAAACCGATAATTGCGATATCGTCTTGATTTTCTGAAACTTCTTCTCTCTTTTCCGTGATGACCTTTTCAATTGCTTGTGAAGGCTTCCTCGTAAGCTCTTCTTCCTTAGGAAGGATTTCACTCTTTTTTACTACATTCGGGAAATTGGCTGCCAGATATCCACTCAGTCCATCAATGGTATTGTATTGATATAATAAAGTCTTTGGCAAACCACCAAATCTCACTTCCATCGCTTGATTAAATCTTGACACCATGACAGAATCAAGCCCATAATCTTCAAAGGTCATCGAATCATCCATCTGTTCCACTGGTATCTTTGAGATTTCATACAGGATTTCCTTCAAAATTGTCTTTACTTGAAGAGCTGCCTCTTCGTTGGATGTTTGATTCTTCTGCTCCGAGATAAATCCAGTCGCACCTTCCATCACTTGAACGATCTTATCTCGCACACCATAGATGACAACCTTCTGTCTTGCATCACTTGCGATGATCTGCCTGGTAAGCTTTATACCCAATTCCATTGGCATCTGGTAGCTTCCCATTTCTTCCATCATTTCATTATGCCTTGTATCAACTGACATGCCCCCAGCTTTGCTTGTTTCCCAAAGAGACCAATTGATTACAATTGTCTTTCCATAACGCACCCCTTGGCTGATTAATTGATTTCTCCACCGAGCGAATCCGTCCAAATAACCATTCGCAAATGCATAATCGCATTGCCCTCTGTTACCTACCACAGCTGCAATCGATGAAAATACGACAAAAAACGATAATTTTTCTGTTGCTAACGCTTTATCCAGATTCCGTATTCCTCGAATCTTAGGCTCTAACACACTCTTTGCATCTGCATCTGTTTTGTGAACCAATAAGGCATCTCTTTGTCTTCCTGCACAATAAAACACTCCATTAATATTACCATATCGATGCCGAATCGCTTCGACCATAGCTTGAACACTAGTATGGTCTGTCACATCTGCTTGCAGATATGTAACTTCTGCCTGTTCTGCCTTAATTTCATTTAATAATACTCTCTTTTTTTCCGTTAATTGTGAGGATCCAATCAGTATCAGTCTATTTTTCTTATTTTTAGCCATGTCTTTTGCTAACTCATATCCTAACCCACCAAGGCCTCCAATCAACAGATATATACCACTCTCCTTGAATTCTGTCTCAAATTCCTGCATTTCCTCACAAACCCGATACATATGGACATATCTTCTTGAGTCAAAATACTGCACCTCAAAATCGTGATTTCCTGACTTCATCTCTTTGGATAACAGTTTCACATTTCTCTGTAAGTCATTTACAGAAGGTAATCCCAATGTCTTTACCTGAAGTCTGGGATACTCACGAAATACCGACTTTAACATGCTTGCAGCTGCGCTTGCAACCGGATAATTTCTCACCTGATTCTCAATGCACAGATAGGTATATACATAGTAAAGCCTTGCATCATATTGACCATATACCTTATTCTGTTGCCGAACCAAATACTGTAAGGAAAAATATTGCTGTTCACAATCTTCCTCCTCTTCACTCTGGTCGCTAAAGAATAACATAAAATCCGGCGTTAAGCCATGCTGCTTCATGTCCATGAATGCAGCTTCATAATCTTCTTCCTTAGACAGACGAATCTGATATTGATTGCTATCCACCTTCATATATTCCATGGAATCTACAAATGCAATGATATTGCATCCATTCCAGTGTTCCTTTAACACTGGAATGGCATTGTTCTTTTCTCTTGCGGAAACAACAAGTATTGTCTTTACATTTTCCTGACAAACCGCAGCATTCTCTAATTCCATCCATTCCGGAACATATGTTACCACAGACCTATCGCCTATTTCTTCGCTCTTCTCTCGCCGATAATACTCCAATAAATATTTTGAAGCATCTTTTGGAGTCAGTGTTCCTTGATATACTTCTTCAAGAATTTTCTGTTTCTTCTTTTGATCAATCATTCAACATTACCTCGATTAATTTATCTGCATCTTCTACATTTAGGCTTTTATCTTTTAACAATTCTAACACTTTTTCTATTGCTGAATCATCGGCATATTTCGTCTTACTATTTGATATTACTGTCTTGCCAACCTTCGGTATCCAATAATGTTGTTCATCAAATGCATAGGTTGGCATTGAAACAATCTTTGCTTTCTGCTTCTGGTGCAAAGCAGCAAACTCCACGTTCCATCCGGTTAACCATCGGTTTATAATTTCCCTATAATTGTTGGTCTCAACCATCTCTTCCATCCATCTTTCATCCACGCTTCCTACGGATTCCATCTGGCTCGTAATTGTTCCTGTCTGATAACTGCCATCCTCTATTCCATTGATAAACTGCTGTAAGATTGTCACCGTCCTATTCTTTGTTGGTGCTACAAAAGCCAGCCTCTCTTTCATATGGTTTCTTCCCGTCTGTAAGGTAAATGCAATATCACAAAAAGCCAATGTTTCCTTCTGCGAAGTATGACATATTTCGCAGGAGGGTCTTTTCGTGATGTTTTCTATTATATCATCTGCAAGCTCTTGTATGGAAGACCCATGCCCATTAAAAAGGGAACAATTTTCCAACTCATACTTCTTTTCTAAATCCTTTTGCACCTGATTTATTAGAATTCTATCACACCCCAGTTCAGAAAGCTGACATTGAGTATCCAACTCCTCCTCCGGCACATCTAATAAATCTGCAACAATCCGACTTACCTCTTGTATGAGTTCTGTCCTCTTTTGCATTAGGTCAAGCTCTTTCTCCTCTGCTTGTAAAAACTCTATCAGTTGCTTTGCCTGCCTCTTTAGCGCCAGTTTTGTATTGGCCGATAAAACGATGATCTGATCTTCTTTCAAATTCTTAGCTATTACTGTTTCTTCCGATGCAATGTACTCTTCGACAACCATATGTACATTTGCTCCTCCAGCTCCAAAGGAATTAATTCCTGCAATTCTAGGCTTTACAATTCTTTGCCCATCTTGAATTTCCTCTCTGCGTTTCCATTCACTACACTCATGTTGAATGTAAAATGGTGTCTCGCATAGGTCGATGTTCGGGTTCAACTCATCAGAGTTGATGGAAGGAACTAATTCTTTGTGCTTCATCTGTAATAATACCTTTGTCAGACTTGCCACACCTGCAGCTGCCTCCACATGTCCAATATTGGCCTTGACCGAACCAATGCTTACCGGATACCTTGTTCCTGTCTCTTTTCCGAATGCTCTCTCTAATCCTGCGATTTCAATTGGATCTCCCAAAGAGGTTCCCGTACCATGTGCTTCAATATAGCTAATATCATTTACTCGAATTTTTGCCTTTTCACACGCCTTTTCAATAGCCTCTGCCTGTGCGATTGGTGATGGAACGGTATAACCATTCGTTTTTCCACAAGCATTCATATAAGAGCCTTTAATGATTCCATAAATGTGATCACCATCTCGTTCGGCATCTTTACGACGTTTCAAAATGATTGCTCCTACTCCTTCTCCATCCACAAAACCATCAGCACCATTTCCAAAACTCTTACACTTATCATCGGATGCAATCATGTTCATCATAGAATATCGAACATAATGCATTGGATGCAAGATCAGATTAACTCCACCAGCCACAGCCATAGCACATTCTTCACGTTTGATGCTCTCACAAGCTAAATGAATTGCTGTTAAGGAGGAAGAACAAGCTGAATCTATAGCAATGCTTGGTCCATTTAGATTCATGACAAATGATACTCTGTTTGCGATGGACCAATACGCACTATGAGCACTCGTATCAATTCCTTTTGCTGTTGCCGCTGCACCTAACCATTCATAGTTACAGTTCATCACACCGACAAATACGCCGACCTTATGATGAATCTTAGTAAGCTTTTCATCGGTATAGCCGGCATCCTCAAATGCTCCCCATGCCGTCTGTAAGAATAATCTTTCCTGTGGATCCATTACCTCCGCTTCATATGGCGTGATATGGAAGAACATTGGGTCAAATTGATCTACATGCTGTAAGAATCCTCCATATTTACTATAGGTCTTCCCAGGGGTTCCATGCTTAGCATTATAATAATCTCTCCAATCCCATCGTTCTTCTGGTATCTCTGTGATACAGTTTCTTCCTGCCTTAATATTATTCCAAAATTCATCTAAGTTATCTGCTAATGGGTATTTTCCCTGAATTCCAATAACTGCAATGTCATCTTCCTCCTCTATGGCAACCGTTACAGATTGATTCTGTGTTTTTTGTACAGAATTAAGAGGTAACATCCACTCCTTTTTTTCTTCCCATACCGGTGTCCTTACTTCCTGTTTGACTGTCACTGATTCTGGTTTCACCCTTTGTTCAGGTCCGGCAAACTTCTTCCTTACTTCTTCGTTGGCCTTCTCTTCCAAATATGTTGCCAGTTCATCGATGCTATGACACTCAAATAGTAAGGTGTTTGGCAATTTTCCGAAGCTCTTCTCTAACAGTTCATTCATCTCAATTACCATAATAGAATCGACACCATATCGCTCAAAGTTACTTTTTGTACTAATATTATTTATATCATTTTTTGTGATCTTAGCGAGCATTCCCTTTAAGTATTCGATGAGTTTCTCATGAACCGGCTCATCTGTACAAGTCGTCATCTGCACTGCCTCTTGCGTCCTTGCCTCCTCACTTTCGTCAGTAAGTTCAACAGCCCTGATGACAACATCGGTATTTTCTTTGGCTCCTTTTAGATAGGCAACCTGTGGATAATCTGTGCAGGTCAGCTTTTCTAAGACGCACATGCCATCTTCTTTGTCAATAACCTGCAATTGCAAATATTCTATGTATTGCTTTCTGGCGATTGGATCTAACTCCATCCCGCCTTCGTTCCAAAATGGCCAGTTGATTGCAAGAGAATGCCCACTGCGCTGCCCTTTTTGAACCAACTTATTCCGCCAGATACTATAGCCATCCATGAATGTACTTGCTGATGCATATGCGACAGCACCATAATCCCCCATGAAGGAGGAAATGGAAGAATAATGAATCAAGAAATCTAATCTTTCATCTTTGGTGAGTTCATCTAATATCTGTGTTCCAATTACTTTTGCAGCAAGCATCTGTCGGAATTGCTGTTGCGTCACATCCGTAACTAAATATTTGAATGCGACCCCGGCACAATGAAAGATTCCATGAATTGCTCCAAAAGTTTTTTTCATCTCCTGAAATACTTCTTCCACAGCTGCTCGTTCACAAACATCAGCTGTCCGATACACCACTCTGCTGCCCATGGATTTTAATTCTTCCAAGAATCCCCTCTTTTCCTCAGTAAGTGGGCTTCTTCCTATCAGCATAAGGTTTGCATGATACTTTGCTGCAAGATACTTTGCTGTAATTCTTCCCAGACCACCAAATCCACCAGTAACCAGATACGTTCCTCCGTTACGTAATCCTTGATACTTGGTTTCTCCCTCGGCTGTATTCATTCTTTCGTATACAGACTCATAACGTAAGCCATTTACATATTTAATGATTCGCTTGTCCTCAGAGAGAAACTCCATCTCGCCTGCAAGCTTCTTCCATAAGAAAGAATCATCAGAAGATTCTTGGTCGAACGCGATAAGCTTCATTCGATAGTTTGGCCGGATGGAAGGAATAGAACACCCCATACCAGCAAAAAGCATATCGTTTGGCTGAATCACATCTTCCTCTAATCTTGTAAGGATTATGTGGTTCACTGGTATCTGAGGAAGGTTCTTTACTACCCAGCGAAAAAAATAAACTCTCTCTTCTAATGCCTGGATTCCAGCATCCAAACCTTCTTCATTTGCCTTTGTCTCCCCTAGTCGCAAGGTATCTATGACATAGAGATTTCCACAATCCGACCGCACTTTATGTCGAAGCAATTCATAATCAATGGATGCATAGGAGGAAACAGTTATCACCTTCATCATATCTGAAATTGTCATGTTTTGTCGATGAAGAAACTCTTTTTGATTACTTAGGATCAGACAGACGCCTTCTTTTGCTTGCTCCGTCACGGGAAGCTTTGAACGTTTCCACATTGGAACATAAAATTGATTCAGTTTCTCTTCACCCTTTGGTCCAATCACGATCTCACGCACTGTAAAATTCTCAATCAAAAGCAACAAGTCCCCTTGCTCGGAGTAACAACGAATCGTAAATCTTGCCATCTTTCCATCCGCAGTCTCCAGCTTTTTTTCAATATGTGCCATGGAAATGCAGGATTGTAAATCAAATACCTGCAACTGATCAATCATATAAGGAATCATTGGCCGTCTAATTTCTTTTTCTCCACATAATCCGATTCCTATCACAGAACGGAACACAGCATCTAATAAATATGGGCTAATCCAGAATCTCTTGTCCTGCTCTTGTGGTTGTAATGTCACTATTGCCTCTTTAGTTGATGCATCGACCCGCACAATCTTTTGATAATTTTCTCCATAGTAAAATCCAGCACTCACTAGCTTTTCATTTAATTGCTCCCCGCTCAGTGATTGCTTACACCTCTTAAGAATCTCTTGTGGCATCCATGCTTGTCTTGTTTCAGGTAGCATCGAATTTTCGGATAGTTCTCCTGTAAAGTAGAGTTCTCCTTGATCCGAATAAATCTTTGCCTTACTATTATTTTCAGTATCGCGCACGATTTCTACGTTTAATCCACGGTCAGAAGCTTCTGTATAGGTTCTTAGGAAATGGATATTCTTTAAGGTCAATAACTCCTTCTTACATGCGATATTTCCGGCCTCATATAGCATTTCAATATAAGCAGCTCCCGGCAATGTCTTTATTTGATTTACAGCATGCTGTTCCATAATTGGTGAATTTTCTTCGAAACTCTTATGGAACTTGACAGAATCTAAGCTACTCATATTTTCATCAAGAAATGGTGCAATGGCTTGTCTCTTTACCATTTGAGTATTCTCTGGCACTGATACCCAACATTTCTTATGAGAAAATGGATACCCTGGTAAGGAAACCCGTCTTCCGCCCATTGGATACAATTGCTTTAGTTCAAAGTCAACCCCACTTACCCAGAACTTTGCTATATTTTCTAGATTACAGTTCGCAATGAGTGACATTGCATATTTTTTATCTTCTTCGTCTTCCAAACGTAAGAGTGGTTCTGATGCGTCCGCACTACCATAAGAAATCTCATCTCGCATAGAATTCTTTCTAACAAGATCAAGTTTTGTTAATAACTCCTCATAAGAAGCTGCACAAAAAGCAACTCGCTCTTCCCATACATTTCTACCGACCGTTAAGGTATATGCTATATCGCGAAAATGACTGCGATATTCTTCTTCCTTCTTGCTTAAATATGTGTATAGCTGCTCTGCTTGATTTAGCAAAGCACTCTTCTCTCTTGCAGAAAGTACAAATAATTGCTTTTCTGGTTCTTCAATTTCATGTCTTGAACTCTCTTGCTGGTAATCCTCTAATACGACATGTACATTCGTTCCACCCGCGCCAAAGGCACTTACCCCTGCTCGGCGCACTTGACGTTTCTTACCATCCTCGCTTACAACCTCGACGCTATCCCAATCTTTGACCTCGTGCTGGACATAGAATCTCGTATCTTTGAGATCAATATTTGGATTCATTTGCTCTGAATGGATGGATGGAACAAGCTTTTTATGTTTCATTTCAAGCAATACCTTTGTAATGGAAGCAACACCTGCCGCTGCTTCCAAATGTCCGATATTAGACTTAATAGATCCGATGGAGCATGGAACTTCTCCCGTTTTATCGTATGCTTTTTTGATGCCTTCAATCTCGATTGGATCCCCTAACGCAGTTCCTGTTCCGTGTGCCTCGATACAGTTAATCGTCCAGGCCGGAATCTGATTACTCTCTAAGGCAGCCTGAATTACCTGGCTTTGAGCCATCGGACTTGGAACGGAATAACCATTGGTATGTCCCCCATGATTGGTTGCTATTCCTTTGATCACGCCATAGATATGATCTCCGTCTTTGATTGCCTGCTTGCAGTCCTTAAGAATGAGGGCGCCTACGCCTTCGCCCGGTACATAACCATCTCCTCCGGCCCCAAAACTCTTACATTTTCCATCACTCGATAAGAAGGTGGATTGACATAAGAAAAGATATTTACTTGGATGAAGAGTCAGATTGACTCCACCTGCAACTGCCATATCACAGCAACCATCCAAAATATTCTGGCAAGCCAGACGGACCGTCTCCAAGGAGGATGAACAAGCAGTATCTAAGGTAAGGCTTGGTCCATGGAAATCACATAAGTAGGAAACTCGATTGGCTATGGACGAAAAGAATGAACTTGCCACATAAGCATTTCCTTTCAGTGCTTCCTCAAGACCGAATAACTGATAGTGGCTATACATTGCTGCTGCAAAAACACCGACTTTTTTATTTGCTAATTCCTTCTTGTTGTACCCGGCATCCTCCACAGCATGCCAAACAGTCTCGATAAACATACGCTCTTGAGGATCCATCATCTCAGCTTCTCGGATAGACATATTGAAAAAGGAGGCATCGAATTGATCCACTTCCGGGATAAATCCTCCCCACTTACAGTACACCTTTCCCTTCTTCCCTTTTTGAATATCATAATACTTCGTGTAATCCCAACGTTCCTTTGGAATCACACGAATACAATCTTTCTTCTGAACCAAGTTACTCCACAGTTCATCTAAATCCCCAGATTCAGGATAGATTCCACTTACACCAATGATTGCAATATCTTCATGCCTTTCTGTCGTTTCTTGTCTCTCATCGTTTGTTGTCTCTACATTCCTCTGGGCAAATCGGTTGGTGATTTGTATTGTCTCCTCCTTCTCCACTTGTTTTCTCTGCGTTGGTTCTCCAAACTTCTTACGAAGCTCATCAGGATATGTTGCAATAAAATACTGAGTCAATGCATCAATTGTCTTATATTCGAAAAATAAGGTTTTTGGAATCTTAGGGAATTCCTTGGCAATTTTTTCATTGATTTCCATAATCATAATAGAATCAATTCCTAAAATATCGAACTCAGTTGAAGTACGAATTTTTTCTGCCGGCATGTCAATGGCATCCGCCAATAAATGCTTTAAGTAATCCGACACTTCCATCACATAATCTTGTTTACTTATTTCTTGTGACTTTGTTTGTTCTCTTTCTTCTCCTCTCGTCAGAACTCCGGCTTCCTTCTTTGTCTCATTTAAGAATATGCGATTAATCTTCTTACAATCGCCAGTCACACAATAAATGACAGGATTACCATATTTGATTGCATATTCTAAGGCATGCATTCCTTGCTCTGCATTCATACTGTCCAATCCGGCATAGTTTTTGTAAATGACCTTAACAGATTGCGGAAGCTCCATTCCTTCGCTTTCCCAGAGTGGCCAGTTCACGGATATGGTATTGCCCTTTCGCATTCCACGCAAAACCAACTCATTTCGCACATTTGCGAACTCATTTAAAAATGCATTAGCTGCTGAATAGGCTCCGATTCCATAGTCCCCGATGACGGTAGATACGGAGGAAAATACGACAAAGAAATCGAGTCCTTCTTCTTTTGTAACCTCATCTAATACAATGCTGCCATCCATTTTGGGCCGCAACATTTGCTCGTAATCGGATTCCTTTGCTTCTAATGCACTCACTTCCTGTATCGTTCCTGCAAGATGGAACACCCCGTGAATTGCTCCATAATTCTTTTTTGCCTCACAAATGACATCGTTCATCTTGTTACAATCAGTAACATCGGCTGCATAATAATGAACCTTACTTCCTAATGCTTCTAATTCATTCAGTTTCTCTTGCTTCTGATCTGTAAGGGCAGATCTTCCTACAAGAATCAGAGTTGCCTGATAGGTTTTGGCAAGATATTGTAATAAAATACTGCCAATTCCTCCTAATGCGCCTGTGACTAGGTAGACTCCACCCTGCCTAAAATTATGCTCCTCGGATTCCTTCCAATCTACAAACATAATACCTTTTTCACGGATCCCATCCTCTGTGATAAGATATTGACTACGGTTGGTGGTTTCCTTTCTAACGAATACTTTTTCTAACTGTGTCTCTAATTGTGTCCAATCCTTCTTCGTCCGATTCTCAATGATGCGAAATTGGATATGATGATTGATATTTTGCATGGAACCTGCAAAGCCCTCAATGGCATCATTCACATTGTATTGCAATGCATCCTTCTGATTGAGGATTGTTATTCTAAGGTCTGTCTCTGGCATTACCTCACAAATTGCCTGAAATAGATGCCACAACGAAAACAACCCTCTTTGCTTCTTTTGATTCATATAAGCCTCATCGTAAGACTTCTCTACCCTACCATCCGGTAATACGATAAGAAGATCTGTCAGGTTCTTCTTATCGTATTGTTCGAACAGATACCGATACTCTTCCTTACTCTGGTTGATTTGCTGCACATATGTCACTTCAGATGTAAGGAAGGAAAATATCACCGGATGTTCTGAAATCACGAGGCAATCTCCAAAGTGTTCAATGGTATTGGCCTCTCTGATTTCGCATTCCTCTGGCTGATAATAATGTATGTCCTGTCTTACCTGTGACTTTGGAAGAACCCTGCCATTAAAGCCGATGAATTTCGCTAAACATTTTCCTTCTTGGTTTAAAATATATACATCACATAGCATGGAATCTCTTAAGCTATAGCGTGAACCATCTTGAATTCTAGCATATACCAAGCAATCCGTCTCTAATGGTTCGTAACATACGATCTCATCACACGAAAATGGAACACGAAGCTGCATCTGATGTCGAAGCTGTCCATTGATTCCAAGCGCAGTACGCAAAGCAGCATCCACAATACATGGATGTAAGACATATTTTTCATCTTGAATCGTATCTTGAATTTTTAACTCAGACACAGCTTCCCAGTCACCACACCACATTGTGTGAATCAATTGATAACTGGTTCCATATGAAAATCCTGCTTCCTCAAATAAGGCATTGATTTCATCTTTCTGCATAATCTGCAACGTACTTTCTTTGACAGATTTCACCTGTTGACTCAATTCTATCTGTTCAGCTTTGATATCCGCATATGGAATGCTACCTCTCGAGAATTCTGTCTCTCCCTTTAAGTCGGTTACAAGAACCTTAAGATCTGATTCCTGTGGCAGGAAGGTTACCGATACTTCTTGTTCCGTTTCCACATAAATCGGATTTAACCAACATATGTTCTCGATTCTTGATACCTCTCTTCCCAGTGCCTCACAAGCAGCAGCCCGAATCATCTCGACCTGAGCACTGCCAGGAACAAGCTTCTTTCCGAATACAACATGCTCATTTACTACTTTGTCATTTGTGAACTTTTTGTAAAAGCACTCTTTATAGATCGTTGAGGTATTCTGATCTAACAACGGGTGCACTGATGCGGTCACTGCCCCAGCACCACTTCTTACATTCACCCAATGCCTCTCACGTAAGAATGGGTATGCCGGTAGTGTAATCACATTGGGTCGAGATTCCCACAGACAATCTGGCTTCAGTTTCATGCCTTCACACCAGAGCTGTGCAATCTTCTCCCAATCCTTTTGATTTACCGACTCATCCATCATGGTTCTGTTATATTGTTGGACACGATTCTTACACAGAAGTACATTCTCATGATGCAGTCCCATAGCTTCCTGCTCAAGGAATCTTGTTAAGCCCTCTTCTACTTCCTCATGATTGCAGGCTATAAAGGCAAGTCTTTCCTCCAATGCTTCTTTACAGCGTTGGAATGAATACAGGATATCTGAAATCTCTTTGGTTTTGCCTTCTGTTTTCATATACCAAAGCACAATGGCAGCATATGCCCTTAAACGTTCCTCATTTTTCGCAGACAACATGAAAATATTGGGACACGCTGAGACGTTTTTTGAAGTTTCATTCTTCGAATACTCTTCCAGAACGATATGTACATTCGTTCCTCCAGCACCAAACGCACTAATTCCTGCTCTTCGCGGATATTCTTTTTCCTCCTGATTTTCCATCACCACAGGTGCCTTCCAATCCTCATATTCATGCTGTACATAAAATGGGGTTTCCTCAAACTTAATGTTCGAATTCAACTGTTCCGAATGAAGAGATGGAACCAGCTTCTTATGCTGCATCATAAGAACGACTTTGGTTACCGCTGCAATTCCCGCAGCGGATTCTGTATGTCCTATATTTGATTTCACCGAACCAATCGGGCAATAGGATTTTTTCTTCGTATAATTCTGATATGCTTTTGTTAGCGCCGTAATCTCTATTGGATCTCCTAAGGAAGTTCCTGTTCCATGGGCTTCCAAATAACTAATAGTTTCCGGGTTTACCTCCGTCTTCTTTAATACTTCCAGTACGACTTTCTCCTGAGCATTTGGATTTGGTACCGAATATCCATTTGTCTTACCACCATGATTCATTGCAGTTCCTTTAATTACAGCATAGATATGATCCTTATCTTCGATGGCTTTGGAAAGAGGCTTCATCAAGACTGCTCCAACACCTTCTCCTGATACATATCCATCCCCACCCTCACCAAAGGTATGACATTTTCCATCACTAGAAGCAAACCTTTGTTGACTTAAGATTCGATATTTCAATGGGTGAATGGAAACGCTAACGCCGCCTGCAAGAGCCATCTCACACTCTCCCTTGATTAAGCTATCAAAGGCAAGGTGGATTGCTGATAACGAAGAAGAACACATTGTATCTACCGACATGCTTGGCCCCGTCAAATCAAAGTAGTAAGAAACACGATTGGCTACGGATGCATAGGAAGAAGTCGGTACCAAGTCCTTTTCTCCAATCTCCTTACCAAAAATCTGGTACTGACCGAACATGACTCCTGCAAATACACCGACATTTCTGTTTGCTATCTTAGATTTTGGATATCCGGCATCTTCGAATACTCTTAATGCATTTTCAAGAAAGATACGTTCTTGCGGATCAATCGTATTAGCTTCTCGTGGAGTTATGTTAAAGAACTCTGCATCGAACTTATCTACATCGTCGAGGAATCCCCCCCACTTTGTATATATTTTATCTCGTTTCGCTTTGTCAGGATCATACATTGACTCCGCATCCCAACGTTCCTTTGGTATTTCAGTAATACAATCTGTTCCTTCTTTTAGATTTTTCCAAAACACGTCCAAATTATCTGCCTTTGGATATTTTCCGCTGATACCAATGATAGCTATCTCTTCCTTTAGCGGAACATGAGACTCCTGCTCGGGCCTTGAAAACATTGCATGTGTTTTGAGATTCTGTAGCTGTTTCCATTTCTTCGTGTTCGTGCTTACTGCCTCTTTTACATTCTGCTGCACAGTCTTCGATTGTGTCAAAAAAAGCTCCTCTAATTTTTCAGGATAGTTCTGGACGAAATAGTTTGCTAACTCTTCAATATTTTTATACTCAAAAAACAGAGTCCGAGAAACATCACCAAAGTCCGCTTCTATCTCTTTGTTAAGATTGATAATCATTAACGAATCAATCCCATATACTTCAAGTTCTTCTTCAACATCAATATCATCGGCAGATATCTTCGCATGCTTTGATATTAATTTTTTTAAATATATTTTTGTCTCTTCTAGGAATTTATCCGTTTTCATTACACACTTCTCCTCTGATATCAATCAAAATCCGTCAATTCTATGGTGCTTCTTTAATTGTAAGTTCTTTGATATATACTGCAATCTCATCGTTTTCGTCTATCAAATATAAATTAAACTTATGCATCTGATTGACTATGCCTTCTCTGCGAATATATGTATATTTTATGTTCGCTGTCTCAGACAGGATAAGAAACTCTTTTACAGCCAAAGGCATATAAACGTGATCCTTGTCATTCATGAGTGAAATCAATGTCTCCACAGCACTATTTAGTAAAATAGGATGAATGACATAATTCTCTAACGTATCGGTCAGGCAATCTGCAAGTTTCACTTCGGATAACGCTTCATTTTCATTTCTATGCAGTACTTGGATTGAATGAAAATGCTTGCCCAGATACAACGAATCATTTTGAAATCTTTGATAATACTCTTCTCCGGTTATGGTTTCCTTGCATCGGTTAAGAATGCTCTTAACCTGAAAATCCTCTAATTCCTCCAGCTCTTTCTCAAAATCAACAGAACAAATAAAATGTAAGGTCGAGTTATCCTCCGGGTCATGAGCAATCTCAACAACTAATCGTTCCTTGGATAGATGAATTCCTGTAAACACTTCTGCTGTTTGATCCTGAACAACAACAGGCGCATACCATAAAATATCAGATAGACCACGGATGTGTTCCTTAGTCGCTATACTTACTGCTTCTAATGCCATTTCAAGATAAAACATTCCTGGCAAGATCTTCCGGCCATAGATTTTATGTTCTTCAAAATAATATTCCCTTCCCGTGAAATAACTCTGATACCTGTGTTCCATTAATGTAGACACATTTCTGTGAACCAATGGTGATTCATGGATCACAACCGCATTTTTTTCCTTCTTAGTATCCTTCTGAACCCAGAAGGATACTCTTTCAAACGGATAGGGTGGCAGCGATAGGATTCTTGCATCATCTTTCCATCTCAATTGTGAGAAATCGATTGTTTTTCCTTCCACATAATACTTTGCCAGTTCAAGCAAGTCTTCTCTTGTAAGTGTATCCGATTGATACAACGAATCCAGCTTTTGGGAGATGTTCTCTGCTTGCTCCTCGGTCAATTTTCGCTCCTGCTGGTATAGGATATTCTCAGATATTTTTTTACATATTATAAGCTCTAAGGTATCTTTTAACTCTTCGATATCTTGTACTATCAGAGCAAGTCGATATTTATAATGGCTACGACCTGCGGACAACGTATACTGAATATCCTCAAGAAGTGCATCCTTATCATGTACACTCAGCCACTGTTGTAAATCAGTCACTCGCCGTTCTAACGCAGCTTTGGTCTTTCCGGAAAACACGATCAGGTAGGAATCACGAGCCTTGCTCTCTTTTCTTGTAACCACAGGGGCTTCCTGCAATACGATATGTGCGTTCGTTCCGCTGAGTCCAAAGGAACTGACGGTTGCCATTCTTGGTTTTTCATACTGCTCCCATCTAACATTTTCCTTGTTTGGTATAAATGGAGTTTCACTAAAATGCAGGTGGCTATTTTCTGTCTTAAAATGATTCAATGCAGGGATTATCTTATGATTCATGGATAACAAGACCTTAATCACTCCCCCAACACCAGACGCCATCGTTGTATGACCCATATTTGCCTTTGCAGTTCCAAGATAACAGAACTGTTTCTTGTCGGTATACGTCTCATACACCTTGGTCAATGCATTGATTTCCATGGTATCTCCTAATTCACTTGCAGTACCATTTGCCTCTACATAATTGATGTTTTCCGGATTGATGTCAAACCGCTCATATACCTCCTGCAGCAACTCGATTTCTGCTTGTGCACTGGGGGCGGTAATCCCATTTGATCTTCCATCTTGATTTACTCCCCACCCTTTAATGACACCATAGACGTGGTTTCTATCTTGTAATGCCGCTTTCAGTGGTTTGAGAAAAAGCACTCCTACCCCTTCACTTAACACAAGTCCATCAGCATCTTTATCAAAACTTCTAACCTTACCGTCCGTTGCTAATAAACCGATATTGCTTGTCTGAATCTGTAGGTCAGGCGTGAGCATAAGACGGATTCCACCGGCAAGTGCCATCTCACATTCGCCTTCTACGATACTCTGGCACGCTGTACTAATTGCAACCAGTGATGAGGAACATGCCGTATCAATACACATATTGGGCCCTTTCAGATTCATTACATATGCGATTCTTCCTGTGAACATAAAAGGATTTAATCCTGTGAATGCATATTTTGAGTTTTTCAGGCCTCTCTGTTCCAAAATCTTCCCGTAATCACCATGAGTAACTCCCATATATACACCACATCGTTTTCCAGAAATTTCACTCTCACTATATCCAGCATCTTCTACTGCCTTCCATGCTTGTTCTAAGAGAATCCTTTGTTGAGGATCCATTAGTTCTGCCTCAGCAGGCGAGATACGAAAGAATTTAGCATCAAATTGATCAACTCCTTCTAAAAATCCCCCGTAGATACTGTTTGTTTTTTCTTCATTGGTGATATCCTCATCATAATAATCCTGATAGTTCCAGCGCTCTTTTGGTATCACATCTGTCATCTGCTTTTGCTCTACGATATTGTTCCAGAATTCATCGATATCATTGGACTTCGGATATCGAAGGGAAATACCAATGACCGCAATATCCGTATCCTTCACCGGCATCTTCCCTGTACATTCCTTTCCAACCAAAAAATCCTTTTCTTCTGATAAATCGTTGATTACCTCTGCCTTAGATTGCTCCAAGGCATTCTCTAAAAAAAAGTTGGATTCTCCTGTTTCATTTTCTCACAAAGATAAGCAACTAATGCATCTAAGTTGGAATGGTCATATAGTGCAACGGTATCAATGTTTAAGCCAAATCTATCATTAATATCCCTTACGATTTCCACACCATTGATCGAGTCAATTCCCATGTCACTAAATGTTGCGTCATCTTCATAATCATCATCAATATGGAGAATATTTTGGAAAATCTCTAATAACTTATGTTTTATTTCATCCTTCGTGATACCGGTTCCTTTTGGTTCTTCAGCTTTTTCCATGCTCGTTGTACTTGGTTTCGTAATAGGCTTATTTATCATTTCCGGATTAGCCTTTTCTACTTCACTTTCTTGTAAGAGTTCAAGCATAATCGCAATTGCTTCAGCTGCATTTATATCCTCATTTAATATCCTCTCATAATACATGCGTTCATTCATATTCTCACACTGATCCTCTCTTACAACACCCATAATTTTATGTACAATTTGCCTTGCTTCCTCTGGGGTAATAATCCTGCTCTTCATATCTGTGAGCACTTTGAACAGGCATTTGCGTTGGATTGCTTCGCTATCCGGATTTTCCTTCTTGTTCGTCTCTTCAATGCCTTTAATATCTACTCTCTTTGGCAGATTTCTTTTGGGCACATTCTTAATCTTCAAAGCACTGATTGGAGAGCTGCTTGCTGTTGGTTCCTTCTTTTCTGAGTTTCCAAGCGTACTACTATAGTAGCGATTAATTTTCTTTACTACATCAGGGTCCGAGAATGTTTGCTGATGCATGTTTGTCTCGCTGTCTAGTACCTCATTCAAACGTGCAAGGTTTCTTCCACACAACTCTTTTTTCAATACACGCAGGGAATTCACTGGTTTCTCTGCAATCAACCTTCCAATCGAGATTGCTTTTGCCAACATATCCTCTCGCTTTAAAACCATGACGGCAGCGCCCTTTTCTCTTAGCTCAGCTCCAGTAAAAGCCCTAGCCGTATACATCATTTCATTTGCTATATTGCTTCCTAGCTTTTCCGGAAGGATATAAGTCGCACCCATGCCCGGAGTAAATCCATATTTCATAAATACTGCACTATATACACTCTCTTCTGACAACATCACGATATCGCCATATAAGCCAAACAGCATTCCTCCACCAGAAGCATGCCCTTGAATCACTGAGATGACTGGTACATCCGCATTTAATAAGCCACTGTACAAGAATGGGATATCGGTGAACTGGTTCGTCGCATTTGCAATTCCCTGTAATTGTTCTTGTGTTCCTCCCATACTGAATACATTATCATATCCCGTGACGATAATTGCCTTGATATCATCTCTTCCTTTGATCTCACGGAAGCGTTTCATCAGCCCGCTAATGAGCTGATTGGAAAACATATTTCGATTCTTTCGATCCTGCATACGGATTAACGCTATGTTTTGCTCAATCACCTCTAAGGTAACAATAGAATCATCTGCCTCTGTCATGATCTGTTCCCAGTCAATGTTGGATAGTTTCTTTTCTACAACATTTGCTACAGGTTTTATCTTCTGTTCTGCAGCGTGGGCAGCGGACATTTCTTTCTCTTCTGCAGACACAGGCTTATTTTCAACGGCGACTGTTTCCTTCTTTTCATCTCGGAACCATACTCTCTTATGATTGAATTGGTATCCGGGAAGAGCAATACGTTGTGAATGGCGATTCTGATAAAGGACTTCCCATGGGATATCAAATCCCATGACAAATAGCTTCGCTAGCTTATTGTAATTCTTTGCTTTAAACAATCTGCCAATAAACTGGTTTCCTTCTTCTCCATCGAAGATATCTCCCTGCTTATCTTCCATTTCTTTAATGCTTCCACTATACATCCCCATCTGCTCTGAGCCAGCAATAAATGCATCTAACTTAGCACGCAGTTCGGATACACTGGCTGCAACGATACATAAACGTTCCTGCTCTGCTTTTCTTCCCACCTGAAGCGTATATGCGATTTGGTTAAGCCAAGCTTGTTCTTTAAACGAGTTCTTCTCAGGATTATGAGTTGTCGTATCGGAATTTTTCTGTTCCCTTACCATGCGAACCAGGTCTTTGATGCTTTGGTATTCTCTTACCTTACCATAAGCGATTTCTATCGAGAATTCCTGATTGATTTCTTCAATTATCTTCTCTAATTGTATAACATCCACACCATATTCTGATAATCGATCTGACTGATCGATATCTCTTTCCGAAATGAATAAATGCTTAGCTATGCAAGAAAGAATTCTCTTCGTATCCTCTTCCTCATTCTGCTCTTCACTGATTTCCTGTGCTCTGCCTTTGAGATACTCCGCAAGTGCCTTTGCTTGCAATTGTAAGCTACTTTGGTCCTTTGCACTAACGACAAATAGATTCTGGTCAAATGATGTCGTCTCCGTCTCATCTTCTTCTCGATACTCTTCCAATACGATATGTGCATTGGCGCCTCCAAATCCAAAGGAACTAACACCTGCTATTCTCGGTAATTCTTTTCCCTCTGCATTCTTTAATGCATTCCACCGAGTGGTATGAGACAGGATATGAAATGGCGTCTGGTCCAGTTGGATATATGGATTTAACTGATTTTGGTGTACGTTTCCCGGAAGTATCTTATGTTCCATTGCTAAAATCACTTTTAGAATTCCTGCGATGCCTGCAGCTGTCTCAAGATGACCGATATTGGTTTTTACCGTACCCACTTCACAACATGGATGAATGATATGATTACTTCCCACGTTTGCATCCTTCAGCATTCGATATGCTTTCTTTATCCCATTGATTTCAACCGGGTCTCCCAATGATGTTCCTGTGCCATGTGCCTCAAGATAGCTTACCTCATCCAGACTGATTTCTGCTTTCGAATATGCCCGATACAAAAGATCTGCTTGAGCATTTACATTTGGAGATGTCAGGGTATTGGCCTTTCCTCCATGATTGACTGCTGTGGACCTTATGACTGCATAAATATGATCATGATCCTGCTTTGCCTTGCTTAATGGTTTTAAAATCACGGCGCCAGAACCTTCTCCTCTGACATAACCATTGGCTGAAGCATCAAATGATTTACATCTGCCATCCTTACTCAGCATACCCGCTTTTCCAAATGAGATATGCAGCATCGGACTTAATATGACATTGACTCCACCGGCAAATGCCATATCACAATCTCCATTATGGATGGACTCTACTGCCCGATGAATGGCAATCAAGGAACTCGAACAAGCCGTATCGATTGGTTCGCTTGGCCCATGGATATCAAGTAGATACGAGATACGATTGGCCAAGACACAGTGTGAAATTCCCGTAGAGGTATGCGCTTCCAACGGAACTCCTGCTTCCTTCATCAAGTTATAATAATCCATCGTAGAGACACCAACAAATAGCCCTGTTTTAGTTCCGGCAAAATCTGATGGTCGATAACCTGCATTATCAATGGTATGATAAATCGTCTCCAGGAAGATTCTTTGTTGAGGATCCATAAGCTCTGCTTCTTTTGGCGAAATTCCAAAGAATTTACAGTCGAATTGATCGACCTCCTTCATGAATCCTCCCCATTTGGAATAAGTTGTGTTTGGTTTTACTCCATCCTCACTATAGTATTTCTTCCAATCCCAACGCTCTTTGGGAATCTCTGTGATTAGGTCATCCTCATTCTTTAAATGGTTCCAGAACTCCTCTAAGTTCTCACTTTGAGGCATCACTCCATCAATACCGATAATTGCGATCGGTTCTCTCTCTGATAATTTCTGTTCCCACTTTTTCTCAGAACTTTTCTTTTCTACAGTTCTCTTAGCCTGACTCATCACCTTCGGTTGTGTAACTTTCTTTTGCGGCATGCTTTGGCTTACCGATTCATTTTGCTGTCCACATTCCTTTTTAATTTGGTCGTAATGTTTACTGATGACACTCTCTCGAATTGCTGCCACCGAATCTAACTCAAAGAAACTCGCCGGTGTGAACATTCTTGTATGGAATCTTTTATTCAAATCATTGGCTAAGCTTGTAAAAGTCAACGAATTAAATCCATAATCTGCAAGCTCTGTGTCGCTTTTAATATTGCTCCGTTTTAACTTCAGGATTTCCATCATCGATTGTGCAATCATTTCTGTTACATACTCGTTCATCCTGTCCTCACTTTGTTCCGATCTGAGCGTTGTCTTTGACTCTGCATCTAAGCAAATATTGCTCACTATTCTTTCTCTCTCTCCACTCATACAAGCCACCTGAACTTCTTCTCCATTCATGATTGTAAGCAAAGCATTCATTCCATCTGCCTCAGATAACGGAGTGATTCCCATTACTTCCTTAAAATACTCTTTTGTCTCATTTTGCACTTGCATTCCACCACCGTCCCAAAGGCTCCAGTTGATAGAATAACTTTTTCCATTACGTTTACCTGACTTTTGAAGTGCTTTTCGATACTTCATATAGCCATCCATAAAGCCATTGGCATAAGAATAATCTGTTTGTCCGATGCAGCCACCGATGGATGCGATGGAGGAAAAGCAAATAAACTGCTTAAGATTTTCCTGTTTTGTCATCTCGTCCAACAGGATCGTACCAAGAATCTTCGCAGCAAATACTTCTCTAGCTTCATCTTCCTTCTTGTTCCAAAGCATGGAATCTCGATTTACACCTGCCGCATGAATAATCCCATGGATGGCACCATATTTTTCTTTGATATCAGCAATCAGCTTACCTACTTCATCTCGCTTACTAATATCACATGCGACATACTCCACCTGTCCATTTCCCTGACGAAGAGAGCAAATTACATTTTGTATATGCGATGTTTCCTTGCTTCTACCAACCAAAATGACAGAAACCCCGAAGCTAATCAATAACTTAGCAACCATACTTCCCAAGCCACCAGCACCGCCAGTAATTAGATAGACCTCATCTTTCTCTGGCTGATACAAACTCGGTTCCATTTCTGCCTCATCATAGGTAAGCACTTTCAGTTTTCCGTCGACATACTGATAGCTTGTCCCTGCTCCCTCTAAGATGGAATCGTAGAGGGAAGCGATAGTTACTACTATATTGTTGGTTACAAGACTCTTCCCAACAAAGGAACCATATTCTAAACGGATGGTCTTTAACAATGCTGCGATTGCATCGTTGATTGGGCTTGCGACCTGGTCAGTTGCATGTAAAAAGCTCACATCTTTGATTCCCTTTGTATAGACTGCAGCTGCAATAGACAGAATTGTAAAGAAGCATTGCTCCCAATTTTCTGTATTATTTTCTTCTGCCGTGGTCACGTATAGGATTCCAAACTTCCCTCCCCAGCCTAATTCATCTAATAACGCAATGACCTGTTCCTTCTTAGTGACATCCAGTTCATAGCCTGCCTCATTTTTTTGGAAACGATCTGCCCTCTGAAGCAACACGACCTCATTTCCATTTTCCCGTAGGCTTTGTACTAGGGATTTCTCCTTTGATAACACTAGTATTTTCTTTGGACAACCTGTTTTGTCCGGCTTACCTAAGTCCATCCATATCGGCTGATAGAACAAAGGCTTTTCACTCTTTTTATATACTAATGCAAACCCTTTAACTGTGACACAGATTTTTCCGTCAACGGATAAGATGCTTACATCGTAGCTGACCGCTTGATCCATCTGCTCCTCAGACTCAGTTGCATAAGCATAGCATTCTTCTGGAATTGCATGATAAATGTCTACTTGTTTTACGCAAAACGGAAGAGAAGCTGACCCTTTTTCTCCATAACTATCGTAAAACAGGCAACTTACAATCTCCAATGCACCATCCAAAAGACTTGGATGCAGGACGAAAGAACCATGCTCCTTCATAAGCCCGTCTGGAAGCGACAAGGTACCAATTGCCATATGATCATTTTTTTGCAATTTTTTGATCGTGTGAAATGCTTCTCCAAGCATGAGTCCATGATTTTCTAACTGCTCATAGCATTCCTTGGCCGTTCGCTCTTCTTGGCAATCCTTACACAAATCATTGATGGAAACCTTTTCTGCAACTGCATGTTTGTCGCTGCACTCAAGGACTCCATAGCCATGAACCTGTTCAATGCCATTTCTTACCGCAGTAATCCGAAATTCATATTCTTCCTTCGCCTGCTCTTTCAATCGAATGAAAACCTCAGTCTGCTCCGTAGCTTGTTGTAGCCGAATCGCATTTAACCAGAATACCTCTTTGATTCTTGTCACAGTGACTCCCGTGATTGCGATTTCCAAAGCAGAGCGTGCCATCTCTAAGTAGGCTACCCCTGGTAATACCATCTCTGTTCCTACTTGATGCTCCCGAAGGAAAAAGTCTTGTTTGGAAAGAATCTTATTGCATATGATTTCATCCTTCTCGTAGCGAATCGAATCAAACATTGGATATTTCTTAGGTTCTACTGCATTACAGCTAAATTCCTCGCTTGTCTCAGAGATTGATTCCATACTTGTTTCAGGGACCGGTTCATTACTTACCAAATAGGTCTCCTTTAGAAAAGGATATGTCGGCATCGAGATTTTACGATAGGAGGTGCTTGCGAATATCTCTTTCGAAATATCCGCTCCCTTTACATAAAACATCATCAGCCTCTTCATTGCGCTGAACTCGTCTTCTTCCTCAAATGAACTGTCTTTGACCAGATTCATTGTCTGTGTCAGCTGATTGAAATCCTCTCCCATTACACGACCACTCTTATAAATTCGTTTCATAGGGTTCACACAGTCATGTCTTTTCGAATCATATAATATATTAAGATACTCTGTCAGCTCTTCCATCGAGCATACTACCATGGCGCATCGTATATTAAAATGGCTTCTGCATGCAAGGAGTGTATATGAAATATTTCCCAAAGACACATTCCCTGCCTCTTTTTGAACCCATTTCCTTAAATCACAAATCTTAGCATATAATGCATCCTCATTTTTGGCAGATAAAGCAATCGGATACCAACTCCAAGAAGTCTTCTTTGAAGGGAATTCTTCTTTTACTAAATTTGCTTCTTCTACACATTTTCCTTCACTTTTCAGCCAGTCAGTTTTGTTACACCATATATTAACTTTTTGAGTAATCATGTATCAAATTACCTCCTAATCGAAGCATTCGCTATTTATTTAGGTGCCTCTTCCACTACAACGTGGCAATTCGTACCACTGAATCCAAATGCACTAATCGCTGCCACACGCTTTTTCCCGTTCTCCACTGTCCATGGTCTTAACTTCGTATCAACAAAGAATGGGGACTCTTCAAAATGAATCTTATCATTTTCTTTCTCATAATTTAATAGCGGTGGTATCTCCTTATGTTTCATGGCCAATAACACTTTGATCAAACTAATCACACCTGCTGCCATCGTTGCATGTCCTATATTCGTCTTAACAGAACCGATCGAACAAAATTGCAGATCTGTTGTGTATTTTCTCATGGCATCTGTTAATGCCTTCACTTCAATCGGATCTCCTAATGAGGTTCCTGTTCCATGCGCCTCCATAAGAGAGATTTCTCTCGGATTAATTCCATATCGTTCATAGACATCTAGTTCCAACTGTGTCTGCGATTGTGCACTTGGAGCTGTAATTCCATTGGTCTTACCATCTTGGTTCGTTCCTGATCCTTTAATCACACCATAAATATAATCGCCATCTTCAATTGCTTTCTGTAATGGCTTAAGCACTACTACTCCACAGCCTTCACTCATAATCGTTCCATCTGCTCTATGGTCAAATGCGTAACAATTGCCCGTCTTCGATAACATCTCCATCTTGCTGGTCTGTAAGAAGAGTGTTGGAGTGAACATCAAACGTACTCCACCTGCCAATGCCATCTCGCAGTCTCCATTTAGGATGCTAAGACAAGCAAGGTGTAATGCTACTAATGAGGAAGAGCATGCCGTATCAACTGAAATGCTTGGTCCTTTTAAGTTCAGAAGATAAGAAATTCTGGCTGCCAAAATAGACGAAGACACCCCGGTAAATGCCTCTGCAGTATTTTTAGAACGTGTATTTCCTGGTTTTTGAGTAAAATCTCCTTGTGCTGCTCCAACAAACACTCCGCATTTCTTATTGGCTAGTTCTTTATCCGAATAACCTGCATCCTCGAATGCTTTCCAACATTCCTCAAGGAATATTCTTTGCTGAGGATCCATCGATTCTGCTTCAATCGGAGATATATGAAAGAACATTGGATCAAATTCTTCCACATTGGATAAAAACCCACCATTTCTACAATAGGATTTGTCTGGTTCCGCCACAATCGGGCTGTAATACTCGTCAGCATTCCACCGTTTTGGAGGAACCTTTTGGATACTGTTGACACCATTACGTAAATTCTCCCAGAATGTATCCACATTGTCGGCCCCCGGAAATCGCCCCGATAGTCCTATGATCGCGATATCCATGGGTGCATGCTTTCCAATCACTCCTTGCTTAGCAGCAGGGTGTTCCGGAATGTCTTGATTCAATTTGGCGTCCTCTTTAGAATCTTTTTTTCTCTCACCCTCGACTTTTGAAGAAAGAATGATCTTATTGTTGCTTCGGTTACGCTTTACAGCTTCCAAGCGTTCTCTTGCCCCACAAATTTTCAGCTTTTTCGCAGGAGTCTTCTTTTCGCTATATTCGATTTCTTTTAATGGTTCAGGTGTTCTCTCTTTCTCTTTGTGCTCTGGATTTCCTTGATTTCGTCCATACACTGCTGAGGACTTGAAGAAGAAAGAGGAAGATAAGTCAGTCGGTTGTTCAATCGCTATGTTATTCGTTACCTTCTTGTTTCCATCAAGAGATACGATATATTTTCCCATCTCAGGAACCGTTGGGTAATCATATAAGGTGACTGCATCTAGGTTCAGGTCAAATTTATTATTTATATCACGAATAATCTCTACTCCACTGATCGAATCGATTCCCATCTCATGAAATGTAAGATGATCACTGATTTCATCTGCATCCATATGCAGGATTTTCTGAACAATCATTCGTAATGTTTGCTCTACCTGTTCCACGGTATTGATATCATGCACTGCCTTCTTTTGTTCCTGTTGTACCGTACCAGATTCCTCTGACTTCCGCATTCCCCAAACTTCTTCCTTTGGAGCATAGATCACCTCGCTATCAGAAGAAATGGTATCTATGATCAATTCACTCATCTTCACAACCGTTGGATAGTCGTACAGCATGACGGCATCTAAGCTGATTCCAAAGGTCTGATTAATATCACGAATGATTTCTACTCCACTGATGGAGTCGACTCCCATGTCATGGAACGTAATGTAGTCCGGAATTTCATCTGCCTCCATATGCAGTATTTTTCCTACAATTGCAGTCAGCTTAGCCGTAACTTCTTTATCAACACAAGGTTCTGCATGAGCGACAGCAACTTCTTTCTTTGACTCTTCTTTTTCCACCAGCTGTACTTTCTGTGTTACCTTTCTTTCCTGTATTTCCTTTACTTCCCCTACTTCGGTAACTCTCTCTTTCGCGTTCGTTTCAATGTAGAAATGACGAATCCTATCCTTTACTTCGCTTTGTGTAAAGGTCTCACGGTGCATCTGCTCCTCAACATCAATCATTGGAAGCAGCTGTTGTAATATTCTTGATGCCATCTCTTTCTTCAATACACTTAATGTAGTACGCGGCTTCTCACTCATGAGTCTTGCTAACTTGATGGCTTCCTCTAATACTTCCTCTTGTGGTTTTACAATCACAGATGCGCCACGTTCTTTTAACTGTAATCCTGTCATTGTTTTTGCTGTCAACATCATTTCATTCGCTAATAGCTTGCCAAATCTCTCAGGCAGGATATAGGTTGCACCCATACCGGGAGTAAATCCATATTTCGTGAAGGTAGCGCTATAGACTCCTTCCTCTGCAAGTAAAACAACATCTGCATATAAGCCGAAGAGCATTCCTCCGCCGGATGCATGACCTTGGATTGCAGAAATCACCGGAATATCCATCTCTAACAATCCACGGAATAAGAAAGGTGCATCTGAGAATCTGTATTTTTGATCTGCAATATTGTTTAGTTGTTCTTTCGTTCCTCCCATGCTGAATACATTCTTACATCCTGTGATAACAACTACTTTTATGTTTCCATTTGCTTTAATTTGCTCAAAGGTATGAATTAAAGCTGCAATCATTTCATTAGAAAAGGAATTCCTATGCTCGTAATCCTGCATGCGGACTACAGCAATGGTCCCATCAATGACTTCAAAAGATACTTGGTTTCCATGATATTGATTCGCTAAACTCCTCCAATCGATTCTTTCCTGCCTTACTTCGCTTTCCTCTACCGCACACTCGGCAGCCTCTTTCTGCACTCGCGGCTCATGGTTGCTTCTTACTTCCAATGGTCCCTGGCTAAACTTATCCCCCTCAAAGCTATTAAGCCAATAGCGTTTCTTCTGAAATGGATAATGAGGAAGAGAAACTCGGTTCTTACATCTTCTGTCAAGTTCTGTCCAATCAATCTCCTGTCCTTTCACCCAACCTAGCGCAATTTCAGAACACTCTGCATGCTTTACGTCTATGACCTTGTTCTGATTTACTATCGCCTGGCTATAAATATTGCCGGTCATGACCGTTGTTGCTGATTGTTCCTCTATATATAGGCTTAATCCGTCAATGATATCGGATAGGTTCATTGCAATAATAGCAAGTCGCTCTGGAAATGCCTCTCTTCCGACTTGTGCCGTGTAGCATACATTATGAAAATAGCTGTTTTTCTGCTCATCATTCATTTGAGCCACCTGGCTTCTAAGATGTTGAATGGTTACTTTCGCATATTCCTTCAGACTACTTTTATTTAACGCAGACAGGACAAATACTTCCTGCGGAATCGCATCCGTCTTAGAAGAAAATACTTGTTGATATTGTTCGATTACAACATGCGCATTCGAGCCGCCTGCACCAAATGCGCTAATGCCTGCCCTTAATGGATGGACCACTTCTTTTCCATTCCTCTGCTCAATATAATGCTTCCATTCTTCTGGCTGCTGCTGTACATAAAACGGGCTCTCTTCCAAAGATAAAAATGGATTAAGTTCTGTGGAGTGAATGGAAGGAACCAAAATCTGATGCTTCATCTCTAATAAAACCTTCGTAATTCCTGCCATTCCTGCAGCAGATTCCAGATGTCCAATATTGGATTTGACTGACCCAATGGAACAAAATCCTAATTCATCTGTATACTCCATGAATGCTTTGGATAATCCCGTAATCTCAATTGGATCTCCGAGGGATGTTCCGGTTCCATGCGCTTCGATGCAAGTAATTGTTCTTGGATCAATCTTTGCTTTCCTCCAAGCCTCTTTGATGACTTCTGCCTGTGCATTTGGATTTGGTACCGTAAATCCATTGGTATGTCCTCCATGGTTTAATGCAACCGATTTTACCAATCCATATACATGGTCACCATCCTCCAATGCCTTTTTCAGTGTTTTGAGATAAATTGCTCCAACACCTTCTCCAGGCACATATCCATCCCCGTTGGCACCAAATGCTTTGCATCTTCCATCACTCGACATAAAGTTACCATTACTTAATGCCAGATATTTCATGTAATGAAGTGAAAGATTGACACCGCCTACGATCGCACCTTCAATGTCACCGCATTTCATGCTCTGAAAGGCTGAATACAATGCCGTGATGGAGGAAGAGCACATCGTGTCGATTGCCATACTCTCTCCGTGGAAATCAAAGAAATAGGATACTCGGTTTGCAATCGCGGAAAATGAAGTATTTACTGCAGTCTCTCCATCCTTCTGATATTGATCCAAAGCAAGTAGCTGGTAATTATTATACATCACTCCTACAAATACACCGATTTTCTTTCCTTTTACATCTTCTTTTTTATAACCAGCATCTTCAATGGCACTATAGGCTGTCTCCAAGAAAATACGCTCCTGCGGGTCCATCTTTTCAGCTTCTCTCGGTGCAATGTGAAAGAAAGCCGCGTCAAATTTATCTACATCCTGTAGAAATCCTCCCCACTTGGAATAGCTTTTTCCTTTTGTATCCTTATTTGCATCAAAATACTTCTTATAATCCCATCGTTCCTTTGGAATCTCAGTGACACAATTCATTCCCTGAAACAGGTTGTCCCAAAACTCTTCAAGGTCTTGCGCTTTCGGATAACGTCCCGCCAGACCAACGATAGCAATTTCATTTTCATCGAAAGGCATTGCCTTCACGGCATTATCTTCCGGCTTGTCTGTCTCTATCGTTACTTCCTTACTTTGGCTTTCCTTAACAATTGAGGCTTCCTTTGATTTCAGCTTCACTGGGCTTACAGTTGAAATCATAGCCTTGATTTCTTCTTTCTTGCTCTCTGCCAAATATGCAGCCAGTTCCTTTACTGTCTTATATTCAAATAGCAATGTTTTTGACAGCTTTCCAAATTTCTCTTCCAATCGATCATTGACCTCTAGTACGACAAGAGAATCAATTCCATATTCATCGAAGGATTCCTCCAGCTTAAGCTTCTCCTGTGGAAGCATGATTGCATCTGCAATTATTTTTTGGACCACCTTTTGAACATAGTCCGCAAGCTCCATGCTTGTCATCGGCTCCATTCTCATTTCATATTTATTTTCAAAGCAGTTATTCTCCATAAACTCACCATTTCTCATCGCTTTTGAATTGCAAATCTCCTCCGGATTTCCTTCCATTACAGCGACAGCAGTATCCTCCATCGCTAAAATCTGTTGAAATGCAATCACTCCATTACGTGTCTTTAACGGCGTCATGCCTAATCTTTCTTGAAGTTTTTCTTTCACTTGCTCATTAATTGACATCCCGCCATGTTCCCAATATGGCCAGTTGATTGATATGCTCTTACCATATCTTTGATGCTTTCTTGCTGCTTCCTCACGCTGCCTGCAGAATACATCCAAAAATGTATTGGCATACGCATAATCTGCCTGTCCTATATTCCCAAATATAGATGCTATGGCTGAAAAGCAGACAAAAAAATCAAGCCGCTCCTCTTTTAAAGCTTCATCAAGATGAATCACTCCCAGCATCTTAGGCTCTAAGACAAGCGATACCGCTTCCTTCTTTTTATAAATGCATAATGCATCTTTTAATACCCCTGCGCTATGAATTACTCCATTAATGTGCGAATATTTCTTCTTTATTTGTTCTACTACCGAACAAACCTTATCATAATCTGTGACATCACAGGAAATGTATTCAATACACCCTTCAGGTGATAGTTCTCTTAAGAGTTCCTTAAGATTTTGATCAGGCTCATGTCTACCTAGTAAAATTGCTGTTCCATGACATACTTCTGTGATATATCTTGCAAAGATCCGACCAAGTCCACCCATTCCACCTGAGATAAGATACACACGACCCTCAGTAAATATAACGTCCGGCTTACTTCCATTTACCACACTCTCTTCTAACAACATCTCATATCGCTTACCATCTTTATACTGAATCATCACCTGACTCTGTGCATCGAAAGCTAATTCGCACTGAATCATCTGTGCAAGCTGTCTCTTTGTCATATTTTCCGGATAATCAATGACCTTCATTGCTATCTTGTTACGCTCCAACATCACGGAACGTGCAAATCCAGAAAGAGCATGATGCAATGCATGATTTCCTTGACATAGGGATAAAATCGTTACATGCTGATGAATGGATGCTTCATAAATTCCCTTCACGATGCATGTCAGACTGCCAATTGTAGCATCATATAGATTTTCCTTTGTGAGCTTGCTTACAGGCAGTAAAGCTTCCTGCTGATAATATAGGATATGTAATGCTTCTCCATAGCTCCCAGCTTTTTCAAAGAGACGGGAATAATCTGCTTCACAGCCTTTTCGTATTGTGATTTGATTCCCGTTCTCCTGAAACTGTGTTCCGAATTTGACAAAAAGCACATGGGCTTTGTCAGAGAAGATTTGCCCTTCTTCTATGACTTCCTGAATCATAGCTTCCTCCTGAGCAAAAATCACGCTAACTCCTTGTAATAATTCGGACTTGTTTGGTTCTAACATTCGTTCCTTCCATACAGAATGAATATAGACAATGTTATTCTTCTCTTTCTTAAAAGGAATGGATACCACATCCTTTAATGACACAATCCGAGTTCCATCTTCATTACAAATCTCAATGTCTGCCTTTAACGCATTCTCATTCATTTCTGTCAATGTAATGTAGGAATACGCACAGTGCTGTAAAGTTCCATAGATGCTTACTTCACCGATTGAAAATGGCAAGTAGCCATTTTGTGAGTAGCTTGAATATTCCGGAAGAGCTGCAATTGTCTGTAATGCACCATCCAATAAGGCTGGATGTAAGTAATAAGACGATTTTTCCTCTGGAACCTCTAGATATGCAAGAGCTTCCCGTTTGCCTGTGCTGCACTGCTTCACAGTTTGGAACGAATTTTTGTATTCTACTCCTTTCTCTAAATGTGTATGATACAGCGTTTGTGTATCTTGTTCTTCCACCATTCTATTTCGAATCTCATTCACTGGTATCACGGTATTCTCGCGATTAATCTGCTTTTTACAAGTACCTTGGGCATACAACATCTCATTCGGATTCGAACGAAATGTAAATTGATAAGCATCAGATACTTTCTGAATTTCTACGTATAAATCCAAGGAATCCTGAAGCTTTGAAAATGGTTGATAGAATACAACATTCTCATATCGGAAGAATTCCTCTGGTTCATAGATAGCCATGCACCTCTTTATTAAGTCGAGATACTCAGCTCCCGGCATAATCCCTATTCCATTTACCACATGCTCAAGGAAGAAGGATTCCTTTCCATGGAAACGAATTCTAAACTGATTTTCCTTGACTTGCTCGATTAGATCATCTTTCGTATCGACAGCCTCTTTTTCCCCCTCGATCCAATAGTATTCCTCTTCAAATGGGTATACTGGCAATGCAATTCTTCGACTTTCCTTTCCCGCAATGCCTTCAATCTCATCTGCGATTTTAGCTCCATTCACATAATGCTTAGCAGCTTCCTGTAAGCTTAAAAATGTTTCTTGGGAGGTTTCTGATAACTTATGTATGCACTGATTCCATAACTGAGTTTCCTTCTCAATCTCTTCCTTATCCTTCGAACATGCCTTTTGATTGTTCTCGGTTTTAGCTAAGTTTTCTTTTAATTTTTCTTCCAATTCCTTGACAGAAGAGACGACCCATGCCTCACGGTAAGAAAAATGTGTCCTTCCATAAAGTAAGGTATAGCTAATATCGTCAAAACTTACCTTCTCACCATTGGATAAGAGCCATCCGTATAATTCCCTTTTCTTTTGATGTAATGCCTTGACTGATTTCGCACTTAAGACAATCAATCGAGGCTCACTCTTTTTCATTTCTGTCTGATTCTCTGGTGCTTCTTCTATGATCATATGACAGTTCGTACCACTTAAGCCAAAGGAACTGACACATGCCCTCCTTGGTGTACCATCCGTCTTCCATGGCTGATGCTCTGTATTGATATAAAACGGAGTATCGGTTAATGTAATATGTTCATTTAATTTATTAAAATGAATCGTAGGAACCAGTTCCTTATGAGTAAGGCACAACAGTACCTTGATTACGCTCACTATTCCAGACGCACATAAGGCGTGTCCAATGTTGGACTTCACAGAGCCTAATGCACAGAATCCTTTTTTCTTCGTAAATGTACCAAAGCTCTTTTTCAGTGCATTAACTTCGATTGGATCACCCAGTTTTGTTCCTGTTCCATGAGTTTCAATATAAGTAATCGTCTCCGGGTTGATGCCTGTCTTTTCATAGACTTCTTGTTCCAAGGCTGCTTGTGACAGCATGCTTGGTGCAGTAATTCCATTCGTCCTGCCATCATAATTAATTGCACTTCCCTTTATGACACCATAGATGGAATCATGATCCTTGATGGCATCTATTAATCGTTTTAACACGATACAACCAACAGCCTCACTTGGTACAAAACCATCTGCGCTGCCATCAAACACGCTGCATCTTCCTGTTTTAGATAGCATTGCGCCCTTACTTGTCATGATGTACATATCCATCGAGGATGCAACATAGACACCTCCTGCCAGAGCCATATTACACTCACCGTGTAATATGCTCTGACAGGCTTCATGAATTGCAACAAGCGAAGAACTGCACGCAGTATCAATACATAGGTTCTTTCCGGATAAATTCAGGTAATATGAGATTCTTGCTGCAAGCATATTGGTACTATACCCATTTAATACATGAGCATTTAACTTCATGCCTTGCTCTCGAATTTGATTCACGTAATCGCCTTGCACACATCCGACAAAAACACCACATTTTGTCCCTGACATTTGATCGAAACCATAACCTGCATGTTCAAAGGCCTTCCATGTCTCTTCCAAAAACAATCTGCTTTGAGGATCCATATATTGTGCTTCTAATGGCGAAATGTTAAAGAATGATGCATCAAAATATGCTACATTCTCTAAATAACCACCACTGACACAATAACTTTTATTGGCTGCTTTCCCATCTTCACTATAAAACTTTGAGGTATGAAATCTCTCTTCAGGAAGTACTCTTACACTGTCTTTTCCTGCCTTTAGGTTCTTCCAGAACTCCTCGATATTTGATGCGTCTGGAAACCTTCCCGAAAATCCAATGACAGCGATATCATCCTCAGAATACGATACCGCCTCCTTCTTAGCTTCGGCTTCGCTTCCTTTCGGGACCTCCGTCTTTGCCACTTGTCTTCGCTTTAACTCATTTTTGGGGCGCCGATTCATACAACGTCTTGCGGCTACACCAGCCTTCACGCTGATTTTGGATGCTTCGGCGATTGCCTGATTAGGCGCACTCTCTTGCATGCCGCCTTTCATGATCCTGACTGCTTCTTTCGGAGATATCTTACCAGCTTGTACTTGTCTTAGTAATTCATTATATAAGTCATTCGTTATCATACAAACCCTCCAATAGCTTCACTGCATGTTCAAGATCCATCGAATGATTCTTCACACTTTCAAATACATTGAGTAGCGAATCTTCACCTGTCTCCTCCAATTCACTTTCCCCCTCTTCTTCATCCATTTCATTGTAAATATACTCGGAGAGCGAATCGAGGTCACAATAATCGTAGATCACAACAACATCAATCGCAGTTTGGAATTCCTTATTAATGTCACGCATCATTTCAACTCCGCTAATTGAATCAATTCCTAAATCCCTGAAATCCTCGGCTCTATTTGCTTCTGCCTCAGTTACATGCAGCAAATCACACACAATATTCATGACACGACTGCGTATCTCTTTCGTCCGAATCTTTTTCCTTTCTAGTTGAGCTTCATTCATGGTTTTTTTACTCGTCTTACTTTTTGTTTTCTGTAAGTCGATTCTTGATTCCTGAAATGATTGGTAAATCTCTTTTTTCTGTTCCGCCGGTTTCGGTGCTTGCTTTCCTGCATCCTCTACCTGATCTGCAACTTCACCAAAGTATCTGTTAATGTTCCCGCTTGCATCAAAATCGTGAAATACCTTTTCATGCATTCTAATCTCGCTTTCAACCACCTGAGGCACGATCCTTAATTCTCGTTCAGAAAGCTCTGATTTTAACGTAGTCATTGTGATATTTGGTTTCCTTTGAATAGTCTCTGCCAGTTTCAGAGCTTCTTTTAAAACAGCATCTCTTGTTGCAAACTTAAAGCCTACACCACGTTTCTCTAACTCTTCTCCAGTATAAGAACTTGCCGTGTACATCATCTCATTTCCCAGGTTAAATCCCAACTTCTGACGGACAACGTAGGTTGCGCCCACTCCGGGAGTAAATCCATATTGCGTGAAGTTAATGCTATATACGCTTTCTCTTGCCATGACAATCATATCCGCAAACAATCCCATGACGAGTCCGCCACCTTTAGCATGACCCTGGATTGCCGCAATCACAGGCACTTTGCATTGTAAAAATCCTCGATAAGCAAAGGATGTGTCGGAACATTTTGCCATATGTTTTGAGATATTGTCCAGCTGTTCCTTCGTTCCACCCATGCAGAATACATGATCATATCCTGTCACAACGACACACTTGACCTGCTCCATCTGATTGATCTTCTCAAAGGCATCGATGAGTCCAAGGTGCAGATCATCCGTAAAGAGGTTTTTGCTCTTATGGTCTTGCATGGTTACAATGGCAATACCGTCCTTTGTTACATTAAGAGACACTGAATTCCTGTCATATTCCCTCGTTACCTTAAAGACCATTGTATCCTTATCATTTGCCTTCGTTAGCACCGGGGCAGAATCCACTCGTTTTACAGTCTTCGTATCAAACCAACATCTCTTTCTCTCAAAAGGATAATTCGGAAGCAGTATCATATGTTGTGACTCTCTTGGATAAATCTGTTCCCAATCTACCTTTTCTCCGGCACACCACGCTTCAGCAATTTCCTCTTTTGTCATTGTAAGGCACTTAGTCGTTACCTGATGTTCGTTCGTATACCTAGTCAAATACTGTTTCCCGCAGGACCCAATATACATGCCTTCCATCTGTACTTCTCCTTCAGCGAACCTTGTTAACTTATCCTGGTAGTCACGCAAGGAATCTGCCACGATTGCAACTCGTTCTTCCATCTCATTTCTGCACTGACATAACGTATGAGCAACATCATATGCAGTCACGCTACCAGCATTTTCTTTTAGGAATTCTACCATTTGTTGTGCTGACTCTGTCAATCGCTCTGGATTCTTTGCTGACAATAGGAACACATATGGTGCTTCCTCCTTATGAGCAGCACATCCATCCTCTTCTTGATATTCTTCCAGAATTACATGTGCATTGGCTCCACCTGCACCAAAGGAACTGATTCCAGCCCTCCTGAATACTTTCTTTCCATCTTCTGATACAAATGACTTCCATTCATCAACCGTCTTCTGTACATAAAATGGTGTCGTCTCGAAGTCTATGTTAGGATTCTCATGCTCGGCATGTAGCGATGGGACTAACATCTTGTGCTGCATCTGTAATACAACTTTGATGATGGATGCGATACCAGAAGCGGCTTCCAAATGGCCAATATTACTCTTCACTGAACCAACTGCACAGCACTTTCTTCCTACCTGGTATGGGGCAAAAGCGTGTGTTAATGCATTGATTTCAATTGGATCACCCAACTCTGTTCCTGTTCCATGAGTCTCAATGTAACTGATGGTCTTAGCGTCTACTCTTGCACGTTTTAACGCTGATGCAATCACATTCGTCTGTGCCTCCGGATTTGGAACCGTATATCCACTTGTCATTCCGCCATGATTAATCGCGGTTCCTTTAATCGTCGCAAGAATCTTGTCTCTATCTTCTTTCGCCTTACGAAGAGGCTTTAATAAGATTGCTCCACAACCTTCTCCTGGTACAAATCCATCTGCTGCCTGTCCAAAGCTATGACACCTTCCCGTAGGAGAAAGCATGTTAAGTGAACATAGATAGGTATATTTCAGGGGATGCAAATATAAGTTTACGCCACCAACGATTGCCATCTCACACTCCCCACGCTTCAGGCTTTCACAAGCTAAATGAACCGCAGTCAGTGAGGAAGAACAAGCGGTATCCACAGGGATGCTTGGACCACTAAAATTCCAAAAGTAAGATACCCGATTCGCTAGTGACCATTCAAAGGAATTTGGTATTCCCTTGATTCCTTGCTCCACGCATTGTGGCCCCCATAAAGAATAGGTGTTAGTAGTAACTCCGGCAAACACTCCAACATTTACACTCTTTTCCCCACATGCCATCTTCGTGAGAGTCTCTTTTGTATATCCTGCATTCTCCATCAACTCATAGGTAGTCTCCAGGAAAATACGCTCCTGTGGGTCCATCATCTCAGCTTCTTTTGGGGAAATGTTGAAAAATAATGCGTCAAACTCATCGACATGATCGACAAAGCCTCCCCACTTACAATACATTTTTCCGTTCTCTGTACGCTCCTCACTGTAAAGTGCTTCTGCATCCCAGCGTTCCTTTGGAATTTCAGTAATGCAATCTACCCCCTGCTTTAAATTTGACCAAAACTGTTCCAGATGTTCAGCCTTTGGAAATCTTCCACTCATTGAAATGATTGCAATTTCATCCTCTTCATAATCCTCAGCTTCTTGTCTCACTTCTTCTCCCTCAACTGAATCCATGAAATCAGTACTATAATTTTCACATAAATAGTCTGCTAATTCGTTCATGTTGCTCTTTTCATATAAGATTGTCTTAGATAACGTAGGAAATCGTTTACTAAGCTTAAGATTCATCTCTTTTACCATGAAAGAATCCATACCATAATCCCCAAAATCAATATCCGGATCTATGCTCTCAGGTTCTACTTTTGCACAATCTGAGAAACACTGTTTGAGAAATCTTAAAACCCCGACTTTTCCTTGCTTATGCATTCCTCTTGCGACGCTTATCTTTTCTCCCTTTGTTCTTTCATATGGATGTGAAGTCTGCATACCAGTAAGTATTCTTTCGCCATCTCCATAGCCAAATGACAACCGCTGGATCTGATTAGATAATGCATAATCCATCATCTCAAGTCCGATTTTCTCTGGCATTGGTTTGATTCCCATCAATTCTAGCTGTGCATATTCCGTATCCTGATGGCTCATTGTCGTCTGACTCCATAATGGCCAATTGATGGATACTAAGCTTTCTTTCCTTCCGGATCTTCTGAAACGCTCGTTTTGCAGCTCCACCCAGGTATCAATATATGCATTTGCTGCTGCATAATCGGTCTGTCCTGCATTTCCTCGGTCCGCAATATACGAAGAGCATATCAGGAAAAAATCCATCTCATGAATTGCACCTGCAAGTAACAGTACCCCTGTTACTTTTGAATCAAATACATAGCGATATTCTTCCCACGGCTTCGTATAAAGGAACTGGTCCCGAATACTGCCTGCGCAATAGAAAACCCCATGGATTTCTTGATATTCCTTATAGATGGAAGCAATCATATCCTCCACCTGATCCCGTTTTTGAAAATCTACGCTTTTGTAAATAATTCTACTTCCATGAATATTTGCATTCTCTAATTTTCCTTGCAGTTCTTGTGATAGTCTCTCCCTCGTTCCGCAAAGAATAAGATTACATTTCTTTTCCTTCAACAACTTTAAAGCTATACTGCTTCCGATTCTTCCGGTTCCGCCAGCAATGAGGTATACCCCCTCCTGCCTGATATAATCCTGTCTTATCTGCAAGAATTCCGGCATTCTTTCTACATAGGTTTCTTTAAACCAGATATTATTCAGATACAGCATCGTCTGATATTGATCTGCGGTATAAGCCAGCGCCTCGCATAAGCATTTTGCAATCCCTGTATCCCCTGATTGCATCTGTATAGTGATCGTCTCTAATTCCAATGGGATTGGTTCTTCCTTCAAGCTCTTTAAGAATGCCTGAATGGAGGCTGCTTCTGCATTTTTCTCTCCTGCATTCTGAAGCATGATAACCTTAACAAATCGTTTCCCTTGTTTTTGTCCTAACAGTCCTTTCAAAAACTCAAACAGCTCTTTGGTAGAATCACAGGTATTTTCTCCGAATTTTTCCTGCCCTCTAAAGTCTTTCATCCAGACGAATCCATCCTCTGATTCACTCTTCACATTCCTTGCAGAATACTTGCTTAAGAATCTGACCGAACATTCATGGAATGTTTCATCCGCACTCAGTTCTTCTCGCAACATATCATCCTCACAAATGACATACCATTGTCTGCAATGAGATGAAATCGCAGGATTTTCGACTTTCTCATAAATCTTTTTATATAAAACAACTCTGTCCGAATTGTTTCCTTCTGAAGTGTCAGTTCTTTTTGTCTTATCGGGTCCCATCGGAAGCCAATATCTCTCTTTGGCAAACTGATATCCAGGTAAGGAACACATCATAATCTTTGAGTCTTGGTAGAATAACTTCCAATCACTAAATTTCCCCTGAACAAATTGCTCTGCTAAACTCTCTGGAGAGGCTTGCTTTATTTCCTCTTGAAAAATCTCTGTTTTCTGCTTATTCTTCTTTACGAAGCCTCTCTTTACCAAACTCAAGTCGCCCTTTTCGAGATAATCAGACAAAATACGAGTTGCCTCTTCTGCATCAAACGCAACAAAAGCAAGTCGTTCTTCCAGATGTTCCCTTCCAGTCTGTAACGTATAAAGACATTGATCATAAGTTTTCTGTTCTTTGCAAGCAGATAAATAATCCTTCATGACGAGAACCTGATCTTTCAGGCTCTCATCCGTCTTAGCTGATAGCAGGAATACCGGTTTCACCGTTCCGTAATCCATCTGTTCAGAATTTATAACCTCTTCCAATGCGATGTGTGCGTTTACCCCTCCAAACCCAAAGCTGCTAATGCCTGCTCTCTTTGGCTGCAGCTTATGATCTATGACTTTATTCTTCCATTCTTGATTATTCTTCACGATATAAAATGGACTTTGTTCCAATTGAATCATTGGATTCACTTTCACTACATTTCGAGTACCCGGAATGATTCCTTCCTTCATCGCTTTTAGAATCTTAATCAATCCAGCAACTCCTGCTGCACTCTCCAAGTGACCAATATTGGTCTTCACTGAACCAATTCCGCACGTATGTATTTTTTCAGGCTCTTGGTACTGTTGATATAATTCTGTAAATGCCTTCTTAAGTCCATTTATTTCGACCGGGTCTCCCAAGTTAGTTCCCGTTCCATGGACTTCTATGTAGTCGATTGTTTCTGGATGAAAGCCGGCTTTCACGTATGCATCCCTTATGACCTCTGCCTGTGCATTTGGATTTGGCCTTGTAATAGAACCTACTGCTCCTCCATGGTTTACGGCACTTCCACAAACCCTCGCATAAATTGGGTTATGATCTTTCTTGGCATCTCGATATCGCTTCAATACGACGATGCCAGCTCCTTCCCCGCGAACATAGCCATTTGCCCGTTCATCAAAAGTCTTGCATTGTCCATCTTCGCATAGCATTCCTGCATCCGTAAATGAGATATGCTTTCTTTCTTGTAAAATCGCATTCACGCCACCTGCTAAGGCCATATCACATTCGCCTGACTGAATAGCTTTCACTGCTTCATGAATGGCCACCAGTGAACTTGAGCATGCTGTGTCAATAGCAATGCTTGGCCCCTTCCAATCAAAGAAATAGGAGATGCGATTTGGAATGATGGAGAAAAAGCTTCCAGTTGACGTATAGTAATCATAAGGTACATCATATTTCACAATCAAATCATTGTAGTCTGTGTTGGCAACTCCAACGTAAACCCCAACCTTCTTACCGACCACCTCAGAAGGAACAATTCCCGCATCCTCCAGTGCATGCCAGCTTTCCTCTAGCATCATTCGCTGCTGCGGATCCATAAGCTCTGCTTCTCTTCGTGAAATCTTAAAGAAGTCACCGTCAAACCGGTCCACTTCTTTTAAGAATCCTCCCCATTTCACTTTGGTTCCGCATCCCTTTTCCTCACTTCTAAGTAAGGCATTTTTCGCACTCCATCGGTTTTCCTGAACCTCTGTAATCATATTTTCCTGATGTAATAATCGTCTCCAATATTCATCAACATGTTCCGACATCGGAAATCTGCCGCTCAGTCCAACAATGACAATGGCATCCTCTGGTATCTCCTCTGCTCTTGCCTCAAACTCAGCTTCCTGTTTCTTTGTTGGAATAACTTCCTTACATACACTAAATTGGCTTGGATATTTAGTCACAAGGTATTTTGCGATGTTGTCCATATCCACATACTCAAATAGAATGGATGGATTCATCTCCACTCCGAGCCTTTCGTTTATTTTTTCACAGAAATCGGTTAACAAGATGGATTCCATTCCAAATTCACGAAGGTCCGTGTCTGTATCCAGATCACTCTCCTCCATATCAAGGATTTCTGCTAAGATGGAAATCAATTCCTTGCATACGTAATCTTTTTCATCCTCACTGTGGTTTAAAGATTTTGCAGCCTCACTATGATTAAAAGGCTTGATATCCTCAATTATTTCAGCCTTCTGACGACCATTTTTCATAATATAATCGACTAAATCCTTGATGGTATTACATTCAAAAAAGAACGTGCCGTCAATATGAATACCATAGATATCATTTAGCTTTTCCGACAACTCCGTAATCAGAATTGATTCCATTCCAAACTCCCTAAGGTCAGTCTCACTCTGAATTTCCGCTACAGGAATTTCTAAGATATCTGATAACATTGTACTAATCTCTTCGTATATTATTGTTTGATTTATATCTATCATCTCTTTTTCATTCACTTCATTATATAATTGTTTCTGAATAAGTTGCTCAAATTCCTCTTCATTACTAATTACCGCTAATCGGTTTGGTACCTGATTAAGTGCATCCAATATGGACTTGATTCCATCATTTCCTCGTAAAAGTCCTGTCTTATTGGAAAAAATGCGCTTATGCTGTTCGGTTAATCCCATGCCGCCATCTTCCCACAAGCTCCAATTGATGGATATGCTTTTTCCCGATGCATTACGATTGTATCGGAACTCTGTTAAACAATCCAGAAAATAATTTGCGGCACTGTAATCTGCTTGACCCACATTACCGATACAAGAAACGATTGATGAAAACGTCATAAAGAATTGAAGCGGTTCATTTTTTGTCAATTCATGTAAAAGCAAGCTTCCATAAACCTTCGTCTTTATCACTGGCTCCATCGAATCTTTGGTCTTGCTGCCAAGTAATCCATCATTAAGAACTCCTGCCGCATGTACAATTCCCTTGATTTGCCCATAAGTTTCCTTAATGCTTTCCAACATCCGTGCAAGTTGTTGCCGATCTGTAATATCGCATGACTGATAAACAACATTTCCTGATCCAAGGCTTAACCCCTTTACTTTCTCAGTAATTTCAGCAGATGGTTTCCTTCTTCCTAACAGAACGATGCTTCTGACCCCTTTAGCTATTAGACCAGCTGCAACTTTTAAGCCTAACTTGCCAGCCCCTCCAGTTATGATATACGCTCCATCAGCCTGTATTCCGGCTTCACTCTTACCACTTACTCCATTTTCATACTTAACATAGGCCTCGATATAACGTTGTCCCTTCTGATAGCTAATGATCTGACAATCTCCTATTGCCTGACACTCTCTTACCATAACTCTTGCAAGGTCTTCCAGCGATAATGCATCCATCATAGAAACATATTTGAATTGGGTCTTTGCTAACTCTTTGACTGCACTTCGAAGGAATCCTGCAACACCACAACTTATTATGTTATTGTTCGAATCTCCCTTATCATCTGATAACACAAGAATTCTAATATTTCCCTGATGTCTAATCTTTGATAATCCCTTGGCTATATATAATGTTACGTTTACTCTTTTATAAAACTCTTCGTAGATATCTTCCGAATTTAATCTCTTATGATCTGTCAGTTCTAAATAGAGATAAATGTCTACTCCATTCTTATCATTTCCCTGTTGTGTCAGGATTTCTTGAAAGCAGGTCAAACACCCCTCTTCAGACATATGGCTGTAACTCATTGGATGTATTTGGCGATAATGAGCTTCCAACTCCTCTGCCAGCTTCGTCCCATGTTCACTTAAGATGATTGCAGCCCTTTCCTGAAAGGCCTCAACCACCTCTAGTTTCTTCTTTTTCCATCCCACGCCATAAAAGCTTGCCCGTTCCTTTATTGTCCGACAAATTGTGTTCTCTTCCCGGCTCTTTCTCTTTACATGCTTTAATACCGCATTCTCAATAACTATCGTAGTTTCGCCCGCAGCATTAAAACCTTTCACCGTTGCATAGATATCATTTCCCTTGACCGAAATATCCCTCTCCTCTAGCGTGATTACTTTCGTATTCATCAAATCACTGCTAATTTGAATTCGTCCACAGTAATATGGTAAATTCTGATACTTGGTCATATCAATCTGACCTTGCTGATATACAACAAATAATGCAGCTTGAAATGCTGCATCTACTATACTTGTTTCGTTTGCAACAGATATGTTCGGAATAAAATTCCAGGAATGGTCTTTATATTGATATGAGTTGAATATTTGATAGCAACCTTGATACTCAAAACCTGCTTGATGCAATACATGATAAATCTCTGTCTTCTGATTGCCCGGTTGTTCACAGTTCCAATTTTTTCTTTCTTGTTTCCTTGCTGCGTTCTCTATCTTGCATGAAGCAATAACTTCATTTCCATTTCTAAGTTCGTTTAAGTTTTCACCCCTGACGATGGACAGTTCATACAAATTATCAGTCATAAAATCCAATGGCTGACGTAATATCAGTCCTTCTACCGCTACGTTGTCATAACAGGCCTTGTATGGTTTTAAGAATGATAAAATAATTTTCGCTGCCGGTACCAGAACCTTTCCTTGAATGATATGATTACAAATCTCCGGATGTGCTTTCTGTATAATCACCGATTGCGGAAATTCCTCCTCAGCCCTCTCTTCTTTTTGATAAATCCAAAACTGTTTTCCAGCAAACGCATACTGTGGGATGTCACATAATTCTTGCTTTCCCCTTGGGTAGATTTCCTTCCAATCAATTGAAACTCCATACTCCCAAAGCTTTGCTAATATTGCATCAATCTCTAAATCGCATTTTCCAACCAGGATCAGTTCCTGATTCTCAAGTGAAACTATATCCTTATTCGTTTCTGCAATATCTTCTTGAATCAAATCCCTTAGATTTAATTCATACCTTGTCTCTATACATTCCTTTAATCTATGATATCCTCTCTCCAGATGAATACGCTCCTGATGCATGCATATTGCATCAAAGCATTCTTTCCAACCGTCTTCTACGAATCCCATCAATTTAGGTATCTGTTCCATAGTGATTACTCCTTCATTTAGTAAATCACATACTTCATTAATTACCTCTGGATTCTTCAATCTATCTTCTCTTATTTCCCATTTCATATAGACTTTGGAGAGTGAATGTATAATAGCGATTACTAACAGGACGATTTGCTGGTCTGTAAGCTGTGCAAACTTTTTCTCATCTGTGATCAAATCACTTGGTTCTTCTTTCGTATAGGTTACAAAAATCTGCTTCCATTCCTTCATGTAATTGATAAAGGTATGTTGGTATAAAATCAGCTGTTTCGCTTTCTCAACTTGCTTCCATTCCTTCATTGTTAAATGATTGAGTTCATCGGAAAGCTTTGTCACATAGTCTTTCTTTATTTGCATTCCTGTTATGATACGCCCTGATTTATGATCATAATAAGGAATTATTGGTGGCTGAAGCAGCGAAATCTCTACGCTCTTTGGTTGAATCAGAATACGAACTGCTTCGTCAAACGTTATCATTCGACTTAAAGCCCAAGCCATGATATGTCCGGTTCCATTGGCATCAATCCAATCCGGATGATATCCACACTTCATAAGCAATCGAAGCTCACAATAATGCAGAAGGAATCCTAAAACCTTTGGATTCTTCGCTAAGTTGTCCTGCTCCATGATACGTTCTATGGCAACTGCATCAGATGGTTCTAGTTTTGATTTTAATAACTCCATCCTCTTCTTGTATGTCACACGATCCTTCGTCTCTGCCTTCTCTTCCCAATGGCAATCAGGAAGGTATAATAGCTTTCTATTGATCACATGCTTTTCTGTCTCTGTCTCTATTACCTCATGGAAGAATTTCTCACACTCCTCCAGATTCCCTGCCACGGTCGCTCTACGTAACTCAAAGCTTTCTCGCCCCAACAGCTGCGTCATGAATGCGGATTTTAGTTCACTTTCATTCTTTCCATGAACATATGCTTTCCACTCTCTTGCCATCGCGCTCAAGCTCTCTTTTGTTCTGGCAGATAGTGTTAAAATCATGGTATCTGTCGAATCATTTACACTCTTATGCTTCTCCTCTGGATATTCCTCCATGATCATGTGGCAATTGGCACCACCAAATCCAAAGGAACTGATCCCCGCGATTCGCGAATTTGCTCCTTCCCGCTGTTCCCAACTCTTTTTCTTTCTTGTTAATAGAAACGGACTATTTGCAAAATCGATGATTGGATTCTCTTGTGTCAGATTAATCTGTGGCGGAATCTCCTTATGCCGCATCATTAGTAATACCTTGATGACAGAAGCAATTCCAGCAGCTGCTTCCAGATGTCCGATATTAGCTTTTACGGAACCAATCGTACAGAATTGCAAGCGATTCGTATCTCTCTGAAAGGCCTGCGACAAAGCCTCCACCTCAATGGGATCACCCAGCGAAGTACCTGTTCCATGAGCTTCGACATAGGTAATCTCTTCTGCGTTAACATTAGCATCTTTCATAGCTGAAATAATCACTGTCTTTTGTGCCATGATGCTGGGAGCTGTAATCGAATTTCCCTTGCCTACATGATTGGATGCAGAGCCTCGGATGATTCCATGGATACGGCAGTGATTCTTTAAAGCCAGTGATTCCTTCGTTACTAAAACCACACCAATTCCATCCCCTGGAACATATCCATCCGCAGCATAATCAAAGGTTCTGCACTGCCCCGTCGGACTTAACATTCTGGACTTGGAAAATGAGATATACTTCCATGGATGAGTATTTAAACTGACCCCTGCAACAATCGCATACTCACATTCCCCGCGTTCGATGGCATGCTGTGCTTCGCTTAGAGCGATTAATGAAGAGGCACATGCTGCATTTATTGAAACACTCTTTCCATGCAAATTGTATATGTATGAGATTCTATTTGCCAACATATTCTCATAATTGCCGAGACAAGCAAAACTATCTGTACTAATTCCTTCCCTGACTGCTTCTTGACGATAGTCCACAGCCATCGTTCCAACATAGACAGCTGTCGTTTTTTCTTGCAACTCTTTTAGTAAGACAGCAGAATCCTCTATGCAGTGCCATGTCTCCTGTAATAACAATCTTTGTTGAGGATCCATGTTCTTCGCTTCCCTCTCAGAAATTGAAAAGAATTTATAATCAAACGTTTCAATTTCATCAACGATTCCACACCATTTACTCATACTTGTATTTGGTGTATTAATGTTCTCGTTATAATAGCGGGAAGTGTCCCAACGCATACGGGGAATTTCTTTTATTAAATTTTTACCATTCACAAGATTATCCCAATATTCCTTGTAATCATTTGCTCCAGGATAACGACATGCCATACCTATAATAACAATTCTATCTCTCTGATTTGCATGTTCTAAATTGTCCATTCTATACAGCTCCCTTGCCAAACAAAAAAACTATCCTCTTTACCTGCATGATTTGTTCATCTTCTATCTTTTGGGTTCTATTGCCATCGTTCTAATTGTTACTGCCAAGTTACATCGTTTCGTCAACATCGTCCTCCAACTCATCTTCAAGCTGCTCGGCCATATAATGTGTAATAATCACATTATATTCCTGTGGATGTGTGAAGTTTGGCATATGACCTGCACCATCCACTGTCGCAAATTCTGCATTTGGAATCATTTCATATAATTCACGAGCGCTCTCATAGGTAATGATGCTATCCTTTTCCCCATGAATGATTAATGCCGGAATACTGATTTTTTCTGTATATTCTTTTACATCAAATCCATTCAGTACATATTTTGCATAAGACCTTGATTTTAGTTGATTTACTGCTTCATAACGATTTACTTCCTGATATTGCTCTTCCATTCCAATCGCTTGAAAATCATTCAGTAATTGTTTACTTAATGAAACGGGATTCTTAACCGATGTCTTCAACTGATAAAAACAATCTGCCAAGAGTAATGCTTTCACCTTCGTCGGATATTTATAGGCCATGATCTGCGCAAGAGTACCGCCCCAGGATGATGCTAAAATAAATACCGGCTGTGTCACGCCTAAGATATCCAGTGCCTGTACCATAGCATCTACAATCTCTTCCATCGTAAATTCCTTTGAGCTTTCACTCAATCCGATTGCAGGAGGATTCATATGTATCATCTGATAGGAATCAAATAGCTGTTCAAACTGGTTCTTCCATAAAGGAGCAGCGTGACCGAATCCACTCAGCAATAGCACCGGATATCTATGACCTGCAACCATCGTTTCTATTTTCATCTTTTCTGAAACATTCACCACGAGATGAAGCAGCTCTTTTCCTTGTAACGCTTCATACTCGGATGCATAATCAAATCCTTCTGATTGCTTCTTGCATTGTTTGTTCTTTTTCATATTTTCCCAAAAAGAGAGAAATGCTTCCTCAGAACTATTGTTATATTTTCGTATCAAACTTATTTGGGATTGGTTTTTTTCCGGCATGATAACACCTCATCTTTTCAATATAGCCTTTATTAAGGATACTGGCTTTTGTCTTCGGCTTAAAAGATCCGAAATATTCTGATAACACATTCTCATGCTTGGCCCTAAAGTAGATAAAATTGAAAAGACCAGTACATATAGGAATGACTTTAATATGTCTCTTACGCTAAAGATCGGATAGAAACTCTCTCCACCAATAACAAATGATACTCCGCCACTTCCAACATAGATTCCGGTATGACCAAAGACAGCCACGTAGAGTACTCCCAACAAAGCTGCTATAATAAATGCTAAAATTGCTAAAATGAATACTTCATTGAAAAGAATCAGCACACATTGAAACCTTCGATACCCAATTGCCCTTAGTGTTCCAAACTCCTTCAGTCTTTCATAAATCTTTACTTTCAGAATAGAATATAGTCCAAATCCAATTAAGAACAGCAAGAAGAAGGTGAAAACAGTAAAGAACAACTTGATGTTATCATAGGTACTTGTATAAAACTTTGACGCATCATAATAGGTCTCCGCTCTTAGCACATCACTTTTTTCCTTTAATTGACCGTCTAATTCTTCTGTCAGGAGCTCAATGTCATCAGAATTCCTGGTATAGATTCGAAGGATATCAAAATATCCATCCTTCACCTGATATAAACTTTGAGCCGCATCTGTAGTGACGAAGATATAGTTATTATTATATCCCGCTCCATCTGCATAAATGCCTGTAATCGTAAACTCCTTCGTCACTACATCTCCAAGGTCTCCATTGGCTAATAATGTAATGGTACTATTTAGCGAGATTCCATTCTTCTCTGCCATCTCATGACTAATGCAGGCATTCGTATCACTCGCTAATACGAGACTTCCCTCCTCCATCTCAATCGTCTTGGTATCCGTTAAGAATGAAGCATTTTCTTCGGATAAACTATAAAGAAGATAGGTTCCTTTCTGTTGAGAATCACCTGTTTCATACACCATTGAAGTATTTCTTCGAATCGTCTCAAACGAATACTTGATTTGTTTCTCGTGCTTTGCTAAGAAATCATTAACGACTTCGATTGCTTGTTTATTCTCATCCTCTTCTTCTAAATGATACGTCGCATTGACACCCAAGAATTTAGCAGAGCTCATACTACTATAATCCGCAAGATCTTTCCACATAACTGCGACTTCACCTGCCTGAAGATTTACATATGACTTGATTACCTGCTGTGATACTCCATTCATGGTAAAATCAGATAAGATTAATATCATCATTGATAAAAAAATTGCTAGCCACATCATAAGCGACTTTTTCTTATCAGCTCTAAGATTTCGTAATGCAATTAAAAAACATGTTTTCATATTTTTTCATTCCTTTTTCGATAACATTTCAAATTAAACTTCCTTTAAAGTTTCTACTGGCCTAATCGATGCAATTTTTTTAGCAGGGAAAAATGATGCAACGATTGATAACACAAAAACAATCAGAATGACAAGTAACAATCCCGAAACATCTAAATGTATCACAAACTTACTACCTGTGATAAAGCTGACAGGTTCTTGCATCTCAAATACCGTATTTCTTAGGTTATACAGTACGACAGAAACTAAAACTCCTCCAAGTACACATGCAGTTGCAGTAATCATTGTGATTTCATATAACATGATTCGTATGATCTGTCCCCGCTTAAACCCAATGGAACGCAGTGTTCCTATCTCTTGTCTTCGTTCTAACCCCATCATGATGACTAGGTTCACCAAAAGAATACATACAATCATCATCAACACGATGATGAATACATAAAAGAGCTTAATGTAAAAATTCAAAGTACCGATGATGAATCCATCAGATTTTAATGAATTCATGACATAGACATCCGATTGATTATTCTCTTTTAATATCTGATTAATCTTCTTCTGTAACCCACTCACATCTTTGTCTCTATTGGCGTAGACTACGATATCAGATACGGAATCTTTCTCAACTCCGATCTTCGTTAATATGTCTTTGGCTCCCTCATAATCAATATAGGCTACAGACATGGATAAAAGCATCTCTGGATTTCCGATACCAATGACCTGGAATTCTTTCGTAGCATAAACGCCTTCTTTTCCTTCCACTAATAAAGTTACGGTATCCCCAATATTCACTTGCAAAGCATCTGCCTTTGCCTTATCAAGGAAGATGCTATCCTTATCCTTCTCAGTTAGATAATGACCATCCACTAGGCTAATATAGTCTTTGTATTGTAATGAATTACTTTCAAGGCTCATGATCATTACCATATCTTGATTGGTTTCTGTTGATATCATCCCACTGAACCGAATACGAGGGGAGATATCTTTGACCTGACTCTGATTCTTACAAAAGTCATACACATCATTTAATCTCGAGTTGTCAACGTAAAATGTCTCTTTCCAGTTTCCGGCAGATACATAGATATCTTCCTTATCCTGCTCTGGTCGGATCAATAAATCACCATATAGGATTCCAGACATAGAATCCTTCATTTTGTCAGTAACGGTGATTACAAAAGAATCAAACACTGATAAAATGACAGTAACGATAAAGATAAAAAAGAAATATGTTAAAGTACGTTTTTTACTTGCCTTCATACTTCTTACAGCGTATTTTAGAAGTTTCAATGGTAAACCTCCTCTACAATCATTCCATCTTTGATTGTACAAACTCTACTTGCACGGTCCATAACCTTCGGGTCATGTGTTGAAAAAATAAAAGTCGTTTTTTCTTTGGTACAAATGTTATGCATTAACTCAATGATCTCAATACCATTCTTAGAATCCAAATTTGCTGTTGGTTCATCTGCTAAGACAATTTGGGGTTTAGTCACCAATGCTCTTGCAACAGCAACTCTTTGTCTTTGTCCTCCAGATAACTCGGCTGGCTTCCGATGCATTTGTTCCTTTAACCCAACTGCTTCTAAAAAATATTCTACCCGATCTCTCTTTTCAAATTTACTAATGCCCTTCGTGATTGTTAAAGGAAGTTCGGCATTTTCGTAGATGCTAAGGACAGGAATTAAGTTAAAAGATTGAAAGATAAAACCGATTGTATACAATCGAATATCATCTAACTCTTTTTCTTTCAACAATGTGATGCACTGATCTCCAATGTAGATATCGCCACTCGTAGGTCGGTCGATACAACCAATCATATTCAGTAAGGTCGATTTCCCACTTCCGGATGCACCAGCAACCGTCATGAATTCACCTTCCTGAATGGTTAGATTAATTCCCTTTAGTGCTTCAACTTTTGTGTTTCCTAATTCATAGGATTTCTTTAAATCTTTAATCACTACTAACTCCATATGCTCTCTCTATACTTTCTTATATATTTTGCACAAAAAAGCTTGTATTTTAGCCATCTGTGCAATGGTTAATTAAGTTGCAAACAATGACAAGCTCTTAATAATGGGCGAAAACCGTGTCATTTCTGTTTCAATGCACTTCGTTTTCCAGTCAGAAAGGTACACGAAATAAAACGTCATCCTTTTTTTATGAAGGCGAATCTGTGTCCCATTCTTCCCTATGGCTGCCAACCTCTCATGTCTAACAGGATCATCTTATTTGAAAGAGTCCTAAATTCCTTCGTCCAGCCTACCCATAGTGGGGTGCCGCCTTTGCTCCTTTCCAGGGTCATGCCCTATAAAATATGTCTTAGCGGCTTCGCTCTGCTTTGTCATTGCCTAGAGAGCACTCCTGTAATCCAGCACCAATTGAATCCCTGGCGGACGTTATCTGCTACAGTATGTGCTTTTTTGTTTTATGCTGCTTCTGGTCTGATGATGTCCTTTCGGAACTTTTCTTCATCAAAGTCACAGCCTGTTTGTAATACTACATAGAAGATCCGTATCGCTTTACATGCAACTGCTATCTTTGCCTGCATCCCTCCAAGCGGGTTCTTGGTCCGGTTTCTATAATAAAGAAACACATCCTGAAATGCGGGACTCCAGGTCATCAGTGCACGTACTGACTCATACATTGTTCTTCGCAGTTTTCGTCTGCCCCTCTTACTGATTCTTGGCTGACCTTTCTTTTTACCGGAGCTTTTCTTGACTATTTCCAGCCCTGCAAGCTTCTGTATCTGCTTCGGATCAGTGAAACGTCCGATATCACCAACCTCTGCTATAAAGCCAATCACAGTACTCATCCCTACTCCTTTAATGGCGAGCAGTTTCTCCACATTTGGTACTTCTTTTACTTTTTCTTCCAGATATTCATCTAATCTTTTTAGCTGTTCTGCTTTAAGGATGTAGTCATTTACAAGAACCCATATCTCGAGTCTTGCAGCTTCACCGGCTTCCAATCCTACACTATTCTGTGCAGCTTCTACCAGGGTCTGAGCCCTCTTTATTCCTGCCGCACGCACCTTTGCATTTCGCCATATCTGATTGATTCCACCTGCACCGATTTTAAGGATATCCTGCGGAAGTGGAGCTTCTCTAAGAAGCATCAGTCCACTGGTTGAATCCCAATCAGCATAACACTCAAAATACTCCGGGAAGAACTTCTGAATCCATCCCTGTATCTGATTTGACAGACGTACATGCTGCTTCATGATCTGGTCCCTGCAAACAGATGCTTCTCTGATCTCCGCATATACTCCACTTGGAAGATAAGAAGTTGAAAATCTTCCATCTTTCACAAGCAACGCTATTGTTTTGGGATCCTTCAAATCACTCTTTTCCGGACTATTATCATCTAATTCCATACTTCTGTTTACGGTAAACGGATTTACTGTTACAAGCTGAATATCATGGTCTTGTAAAAACTTCTGAAAAGTAAGCCAGTAGCAACCGGTAGGCTCGCAGCCGACAATAACCTTTTTCATTTCAGTTTTATTCATGAGTTCCTCTGTCCATCGAAGGAAAGTAAAAAATCCCATTCCGGTGTTGCTAAACTTAAATACTCTTCTTGAAAGCTCAAACCCTCTCCAGTCAAACGCCCTGCAGAAGTGAGTTTTTGATCCAACGTCCACTCCAACAATTAAAGTGTCACTTGTTACTTGCTTTAGTCTGTCATTCTGTGTTAAATTCATTTTGAACCTCCGGTGTTTTGATTGTTTTGTTTACATCCGCCAAGATGCAACTCAATCATACCTTGAGGTTCTTTTTTATTCAATTGGCATTATTTCTGAATTACAGGAATGCTCCTTTACTTGTTCCATGGAAATTTTTTATATTTCACATAGTTCTCAATATTTTGCCTTACTCGTGGATCAGAAACTAACGATGAGGTCTTTTGTACTGCTCTTTGTTCCATCTCCTCGTCAATCATCCAAGTACTTCGAAAATATTCCTTACAATTCTGGATGGCCCAACATTGTAATCTCGATACTCTTTGTACTAGCTTTCTAATCTCACGATCAATATCCTCTGTAACTTCATCTACTAATCCACATTCCTTTGCCTTTGCTGCTCCATATAGCATCGTCGTCAATGACATTTGATAGGCATCCTTATAACCGACCTTTCGAATCAAATATGGTATTACCATGGACGGAAGTAAGCCCCAAAGGATTTCAGATAAGCTAAACTGGCTGCTCTCCGTAGCATAACAAAAATCGCAAGCAACACAGAGCCCTACTCCTCCTGCCAATACCTGGCCTTCAACTTTTGCAATCACAACTTTATTTAAAAGAGAGAGTTTCCTTAATAGTTCCATATACATCTGAGTTAAACTCTTCTCGGAAGCATTTGGAGCATCATTTTGTACAATTACATTAAAATCCATTCCTGTACAGAACTTTCCATTGCATCCCTCTAATACAACCATCTTGATCTCATCATTCTCCTGTAAGAGGTCAAATACATGATTTAATTCTGTTACCAAGGGGTAATTCAAGCTGTTATTTGTTTCAGGACAATTCATTTTAATATAAAAGATACTATTTTCACTTCTTGTAATTAGTGTATCCCACTCCATATTCATTCTATTTGTAGAATTCCTCTACTTCCTCCCTTTAAAATCAAGTCCACTCATACTCTCTATGGAAACCATTAACTCGTTTTAATACCAATAGATTTCTTCCAGCAAAGAAGTGATCATAGATTTGCTGACATTCACGGATATTTGCTTCCTTATCACGGATTCCGAAAATCCATTCAATATTAGAATCTAAGATCTTTTCATATTCTTCCATAGATAAGCGATATCTACGGTCAAGATTCTCACCGATTTTCATTCGTTCTACAACACGCTTGGATTCTGGTGTTATGATTCCACTATAGAATTCTGAGGAACAACCGGAACCATAAGAGAACATGCCGATTCTTGTTGCTTGTTTCACATCTGCATTCGTGATTAATCCACATAATGCGAGGTACAAGGTAGCTGAGTATACATTACCTACTTGTGTACAAAAGTGAAGGGATGGCACAACTCTCTTTTCAAAATCTGCTGCGATGTCAGCTGGTCTCATCTTATATAGTTCACGCATCATCTTACGATGAGCTCCCTTAACCATGCCAGCAAATGGTGTATGGAATACGAGATAATCAAACGTCGTCTTAAAATCAATTCCTTCTACCTTGGTACAATAATTCTTAAAGCTATTTTCCAGACAGTCTAGATAAGACATTAAGGAAAGGTCTGCATCTCCTGTCTCAATCTCTGGCAATGGTCTACAAGTATCCATTACCTCATAACTATAAAATCCGTTAGCTCCAAAATCCAATTCTAATACTTTTGGATTCTCTCCGACTAAAATTGCGACAGCACCAACTGCTTGAGAAGGTTCTGCATATGTCTTCTTGGCAGCAGCTCTTGCAATGTCAGTACCGATGACTAATACTTTTGCTCCAGGAGAAACCTGTGATGCTACATAATTGACAGCTGTCTGAAAAGCAGCTGTACAGCCATAGCATGCTTGTTTTACCTCAAAAAGTCTTAGATTACGGTTTAATCCAAGATAATCATGAATATATGTACTCAAAGACTTACCAAAGTCTAAGCCTGACTCACTTGAAGTGACGATCATTTCAATACTGTTCTTTTCTTCTTCTGTTAAACTATCTAAAATAGGTTTTGCAGCATTCACACCATTGGTAACAGGATCTTCAAAGGATACTCCTACTGACTTCTTATACATCAAAAGATTGCTGAAACGTGCCATATCCAAATTACGGTACTCAAAAAGTTCCTTTACATCAATGTATGCTGGTCCACCATAAAAATTAATTGCCTCAATACCTACAGAAAACTCTTCCATGCTATTTACCTCTCTTTATAATGACACATGTATTAATTCCACCAAAACCAAAAGAATTCGACATTGCATAATCAAATTGTACTTCCCTGGCCATATTACCTACCAGATTCAATTCCGTATCGATTGGTTCCTCCAAATTCAGATTTGGATGTACAAAACCGCCTCGCATCTCTAAAATAGTTGCGATTAACTCAATCAGACCTGCGGAATATAGGCAATGTCCTGTTAATGATTTTGTAGAGTTTACCCATATGTGTTTTAGATTTTTGTCAAAGACTTTCTTTATCGCAGCCACCTCAATCTCATCCCCCATTGGAGTGGAAGTGGCGTGTGCATTAATATAACCTATCTCTTTACCATCTATGTCGGCAATTTCTAAGGCTTTTTTCATTGTATTGCTTTCGCCCTCCAAGCTTGGATTGGATAGGCGGTTTCCATCTAAGGAAATAGCACCACTTAACAGTTGGGCATAGATGGTAGCGTTTCGCCGTAATGCAGACTCTTTTTTCTCTAGGATGATGCATCCGCATCCTTCCGCAGGAACAAATCCTTCGTGCTTCTTATCAAAAGGTCGGCACGAATTCTCTCCTAAGGTTTTACCGCCTAATACATTTAGATTATGAAATGACATTAGCTCTACCTTAGAGAGCTCAGCAATCGGTGCCACCACCATGCAAGCATCAAGGTCACTTCGCATAAGGAACTGATATGCCTTAATGATTGCGACATTTCCACTGGCCGATGCACCACCGATGGTAAATCCATCTTCCTGAATGCCAAACAATTCACTTAAGTTTCCCACAAGATCGGTATCCATAAACTGCAATGCATAGCTAGGGCTTACATACTCTGGCTCCTTCATATATTTCTGCGCTTGTGCAAAGCAAGCACTCTGATTCAGATTACTCCCTGCAACGATAATAGATAGCTTGTCCTTGGGAACTTGTGTCTCATATAATCCAGCCTGAACCCAAGCCTCCATGGAAGCTAATGCAGAAAGCTGTACTACCTTACTTGCTCTTCTAAGATTCTTCTTTGCAGTCGCACAAATGTCTGGAACTACAGCTTCCCACTTCTTAACTTCCTCTGAAAACACGTACGTAATCTTTGCCTGAAGCTTTAGCGTCTCTGGTAATAACGGATTGGAATCCTCATAACGGATTCCACATTTACCTTGCCTTAATGCTTTCTCAAAATTATCGATATGATTACCGATGGAGGTATAGACCCCCATTCCGGTAACTACAACCTCAGATTTCATATTATTCTCCGACGATTTCTGCATAGTAAATGTCAACAATATCTTTCATGTTCTTGCATTTACCGAAGTTAACCATAGGGATCTTAATTCCTAACTCCTCCATCGTCTCAACAATGATGTCCATACGATCGATGGAATTTGCACCAAGATCCTTTAAGCTATCTTCTATTACAAATTCACTTTCCTCTAATCCCATAATTTCAGCTACATGTGCTCTTAATACTGAAAAAATTTCTTCTTTATTCATTTTTTTGTCCTCCATTTATATATTTGATAGCAACTTTGCTGCATCTACCATAAGTTTGTTTCCTATGTCTGCGACATGTCTATTTTCTAATGCTTCGAATTCGGTGCCTTCTACCCATCGGTTGAACGCTCCCATCGCAGGTCCACACTGTATTTGATAATCTACCTTTAATTCTGGCTTACCTTCAATTGCAGCTCTTGTTGCTTGTGCATAATACCACTTGAAAATCGCAGCCATTTTTGCCTTTGGACTTTCTTCCAATAAGTGTAGTTTCTCAGGAGAAGAGTGTTCTTTCACCTCCTGATATACTTGATTCAAAGTCTTTCTAAAATATTTTTCCTCAAGGTTTACTTTTGTCTTCTCATCGATTTCATCAATCGAATTATAATGAATGTATAAATCATAGAGCCGTTTTGCTCTAGCAGTAAAGAACACACCTTTTTTTACCACCTGCATCTTTGCTCCATATTCAAACATATCACTCGCTGTTACATAATCAGTATCCTGTATATTTAGCTTAAGAAGCATATTCTTAACCATATCACTTGTTCCAGCCTCTACCGTACATTGGTTAATGGAGCCTGTCTCTACAAAATCAGCCTGCATGCAAAATGCCGCTGCAACTGCTTCTGGAGTACCAAGTCCACCAGCTAATCCAACATGAATGGTTTGTTGATATCCATATTTTTTAACCATCTTATCTCTTAATCGTAAGATCGTAGGTAACAATACAAAAGCTACTGCACAATCGGTATGTCCACCAGAATCTCCTTCTGCACAGATATCATCAGCCATTGCAATCTGTTGTGAGAGTTCTGCTTGTTCTCTTGTTATTTTTCCGGCTTCTAATAATTGATTGACGATCTTACTTGGAGCTGGGCTTAGGAATGCCTCTGCCACCTCTGGTCTTGAAATCTTTGCAATTATATTATGTTCTGAAACAACGCTTCCATCTTGTGCTTTCCTTAATCCAGACAGACGGTATCGTACCAATGCTGGTGTCATATTAATAAATGCCGATGCTTCCACTACATTAACATTGTAAGTTAAACATAAATCAACAAGCTCTTCTTCTCGTTCTGGGTGCTCCAGGCTATGTAAAAGATTAATTCCATATGCTTTGTCTGGCTTTAGATGACTCTTGATATAAAGAATCGCCTCTTCAATCTGTGGTTTCTTTAGTCCTCCACTTCCGAAGAACCCCATCATTCCAGCATTTCCAACCGCTACTACTAACTCCTTGGATGCGATTCCTTGATACATCGCTCCTGTCAAATAAGCATATTTTAATCCATAATTTTTCCGAAAGCTTTCACTTCCTAGGGTATCTGCCGTATATTTCTCTACCCTTTCATTCTTACAAGGAATCTCTATTTCTTCTTTCATAGGTGTCTCTATCGGAGTGACGTCCTCTTCCTTACATGATTCCTTTTCGATTACTTCTTCCTCTTCTATCTCATCTTCCGCCACAAGAGGCTTTGCCAATCGCTTGATATTTCTCACCAAGCCAGTAATTACATTACCAGGCCCTATCTGTTCGAACTCCATATCTCCCTTTCCCATCAAATAGCAGATTGATTCTTCCCATTTAACGGTTGATACCATCTGTGCAATCATGGTCTCTTTGATATCCTTCGTTCGATATGGTCTTGCATGTACATTTGATATGATTGGGATCTTTGGTTTGTGTAATTCAAACTGTTCCATATATTCAGCAAACTTGTCCTTAGCCTCTTTCATATATCTAGAATGGAATGCTCCACTTACATTCAATACCACATAGTTTAATGCACCAGCATCCACAAAACACTTCTGAACATCTACAATGTCTTGCTTTGGTCCTGATATTACAATCTGATTCGGTGAATTAAGATTGGCAATGTCAATCTGTTGTAATTCATTCTCCTGAATTACACTTTTGTTTTCTTTTCCCTCCACCCCAATTCCGCCAGCCATACCACCATTTCTGGCTTCTGCCATTAATTCACCACGTCGCTTCGCCAATTTTAATCCCGTTGCAAAATCAAAAACTCCAGCAGCAAATAGTGCATCATATTCACCCAGGCTATGACCTGCAACATAATCAGGCTCTTTGCCATCCTCTTTTATTCTTTCCAAATAGGACAATGCATTTACAACGTATAACGCTGGTTGCGTATACTGGGTTTGTTTCAGTAAATCGTCTGGATCGTTTAGGCATAAATCTTCAATCGAATATCCTAAAATAGCATCTGCTTCCTTCACTAACTCAGGATAATGTTCAAATAGGGAAAGTCCCATACCTTTCTTCTGGGAACCTTGACCTGGGAAAAGATAAGCTAACATGATTTCCTCCTTTACTCTTGTACGTCAGGTACATATGTCTTTATAGATACCATAGAATCATAGCCTAGTGAATGCTTTTATCACCATTAAACACTGAACATAAGATGATCTTCTATGATTTTATGAATATTAACTTGTTCTGTATGAAATGGGGATATAATACTCCTGATTGATTTATCTCGCTGCAAGATTGTCTTTGATAAACTAGCATTTGTACCACATGGCCCCAAATCAATATAAAATAACTCTGTTTCCTTCGCATCCAATCGTTGTAGCGTCTCTCGAAACAAAATCTTCTCTCTCACTACATTCCACAATAAATCGTTTGAAATCGATTGGATTTTATCTCCAACTGCGGAGGAGTAAACCTTTATGTAATTCATATTACTACGTAAACCTTCTGTTATATACAAAAATTCATCTTTAATCTCTTCAATAGCAGAAGAATGAAACCCATAATCTACAGGTAATGTCATATGCGATATATCATTTTTCTTAAGCCAGTGTTGTGCTTTGTTCATGGTTTCCTGATTTCCTGATATGACAAAATGCTTCTCATGATTTACCGTTGCTAATTCAATGCCCGGGATATCACACCACAATTCCTTGTATACCTCTTCTGCTTCAAGAATAGTGTTCATACCACCTTTGATGCAATGATTATATAGTAAATCTGCTTGTTTGACTAGTAATTGAAGCATCACCTCAGGGGTGATAAAACCAGCGACTGCGTAAGCAACATATTCACCTAAGCTTGTCCCTATGAGATACTCTGGCATAATCCCAACATCCATAAGTAATTTTGCTAACGAATATTGAACCATGAAAATAGCAGGGTGTGTATAGCGGATGTCACGAAATGAATCTGTAATTCTCTTTTCACTATGGTATAATTCCTGTATGACAGAATAACCTGCCGTTTTCTGAACCACTTGGTCCAGTTCCATCATACAATCTCGAAATATCTTGTTATTTGCATACAGACTTTTTGCCATGTCATAGTATTGAGAGCCTTGCCCGCCAAAGACAAACACAATCTGTTCCATACTTTCTCCATCACTTCTTATCTGTTAATTTTTTCATCTATCATTTTTTACTTTTAGTTAAATGAAAATAAGTGTTTTTGTCCACTTCTCATTCTGAAATCAATAAACTCCTTCTCATTCTCTATCAAAAAATAAACATTATTCTGTTTTAAGAATCCAAACAGCTCACCGACTTCACGGCTAAAGCAATGTCCCGCATATACCATGACTGAATCCGGAATTTCACTCTTAAGTCGTTGAATGGTCTGAAACATGCTTTTGGGATCAGCACCTTGCCCAAAGCACATGCCACAGCCTTCATTGAATATGGTATCACCTGTGAACAGAGTATGGTTCGTGAGGTAGCACATGGACCCCACCGTATGCCCAGGCGTTAATATCGCCAGAATATGAATGTTTCCGACCGTAATGATATCTAAATCATTTAATAAATTCAGATTAGGACTACGATACCCAAAAAATTCAGATTCTATCTTGGATATGTAGACATTGCATTGATAGATATATGTTAAATCATTTACTAGATTTACATGGTCATAATGTGAATGGGTCAACAGAATCGCCTCTAAATCCAAACCATTTATTTGAAGGAACTCCACGATCTTATTCCTCTCCCAAGCCGGATCAATCAATACTGCCTTACCGTTCTCTTCATCAACGATTGTGTAACTATAATTGATAAAAGGACCCGCCATCATCTTGAATGGGTAAACCTTCTGTTTCATTCTCTAAGTCTCCTCATAAGATTGTTAGTGGTATTATGTCTCCAATTTCGCAAACTGAAATAGCTCCCTTAACGATATCTTTTGCAGGGAATCCTTCCATATATCATATGTATGGCCACAGATACAATAAGACATCGTATAATCCTCATCCAACCTCTGGCTTTGAAATGAATAATTACCTTCAAGCTCACCATTCACATACAGCTGTATCTTTTCATCGGTAAAATCAAAATAGAAAGAATTAAATGGTATATGTAATCCCTTTCCTACACATTTCACATAACTTTCCTTTAGCGTCCATATCTTATAAAACGCACCTTTCTGATGGTTTGGTGCAAGACGCTTCAGATATTCATTTTCACTCACAGTAAAGCACGACTTTGCTAGTGATTGAAACTTGCAATCTCCACCTTCTACATCAATTCCCATGGGGACATCACCAATGCCACAAAAAATCCACTCACCTGAATGGGATATGTTGAAAAAGATGTCTTTCTGTTTTACTAAAAAGGGCTTTCCGAATTCATTATATTCAAATAAGATTTCTTCTCTCCTAATCCTGAAATGTATCCACAAAAGGTACTGGAGAAGAATCTCACCCATAATACATCTTTTTCGGTCCATTAGCTTTATATATCTTTTTGCTCTTTCTCTTTTTTCTTTCGATATCTGATCTAACAAATTCAATATAGCATCATCGTATTGCTGTTCCTTCAGCTCAACTGCATATAAATATATCATCGGCATACACTCCGAGTTAGTATCAATTTGGTTTCCCATCAGTTATACACACCATTTTTCCTTATGTAACATGCTTCATTCGAATTCACAAGAAAAATCCTAACAATCTGTTTTATTTATCAATTATTCCTGCGTCTCCCTTTGCTCATTTAGTATCTCCAACATATAAGAACAACAAAAAACACCCAAGCTAATCTATTACTCTTAAATATGACTATTCACATTTGTATCACAGAATACTCTTTAGGGGGGAACGAATACACTACATACAAGCCTTGTTAACATTCATAAAGCCAACATATCACTAAATAGTCCTTGAGTCTTTAATACCAACGATAAACTAATTCATTTACTTATAAAGATTTTACCACATGGTTCACTTTTGTTCAAAAAATCAAACTCAGCCCAAGTTATTCACGGCATCGCCGTGAATGATTTGGGCTAATATTTTCTAAACTTACAGTATCTTTCATTAACAATATCCCTTATTGGTTTTTTCGAATACTCAATCAAAAAGTTGGAAAGATGCGCTTCGAGAACAATACATATTTTTTTCATATTGCTTTTGGTTACAGGTTCTTTCTCATATATTATTTTATCTATAATACCCATTTTATATAAATCACTTGCCTCTAATTTCATTCGTATTGCTGCTTCTGATGCTTTAGCATTATCTTTCCACAAAATACTTGCATAACCCTCTGGAGTCAAAATGGAATATACCGCATTCTCAAGCATCCACACCTCATTTCCTACTCCCAAGGCAAGTGCACCTCCACTTCCACCTTCACCAATTACAATTGATAAAACTGGAGTTTTTAAAGCACTTAATTCTTGTAAGAGATTGGCTATTGCAATACCTTGTCCTCCTTCTTCCGCTTCTTTGCCACAGGCTGCTCCAATTGTATCCACAAAAAAAATAACTGGTCGATGAAATTTCTCTGCCTGTTTTATAAGACGTAATACTTTTCTGTATCCTTGCGGCGTAGGCATCCCCCAATTTCGGTAAATTGCATCTTCCATTGAGTCTTTACCTTTTTGATGACCAATAACAGTTATCGGACAACCTTTAAATGTTGCGAGTCCACCAACAATTGCATGGTCATCACCTGAAATACGGTCACCACACAGTTCATAAAAACCTTCAAATAAGCACTTAATATAATCCATACTGGAAGGTCTCTCCCTTGAACGAGCAACCAGAACTTTTTCCCATGCTGTCTTCTGGTCCATTCTTTTTTCATCATATGCCTGTTTCGTTTTTGTTCTTGATAGTTTCTTTATATCCTTTTTCAATATAGTATGAAATTTTAATATATGCACTAGTTCTTCTTTTAAAGATTGTCTCTCTACAACTTTATCAACAAATCCGTGTGTTTTTTGAAATTCTGACGTTTGAAATCCAATTGGAAGTTTTTGACCTGTGTTCTGTTCAATAACTCTAGCTCCTGCGAAACCAATTACAGCCCCTCGTTCCGCCAGAATAACATCAGCCAACATTGCAAAACTCGCAGTTACTCCTCCCATTGTCGGATTTGTTAACACTGAAACGTACAAACATCCTGTATCACTATGTCGCCTCACAGCAGCTGCTGTTTTTTCCATTTGCATTAGCGAAATAATTCCTTCTTGCATTCGTGCACCACCAGAACAACAAAACATTATTACTGGCAACTTCTTTTTTGTAGCTTTTTCAAACAATCGAGTGATTTTCTCACCTACTACATAACCCATACTTGCCATCATATATCTAGTATCCATGACACCAATTGCAACGTGTAAACCATCAATATCCATTTCACCCGTAATTATTGCGTCATTTAATTTATGTTTTAAAGAAGCTTCTACTGATTTCTGTGCATACTCATTATCATTTAATGGATTACTAAACTTCATATTAGCATCCCATTCACGAAATGATTTTTTATCCGCCAACGACAAAATGCGCTTCCTCGCATGCATTCTCAGATAACATCCACACTGAGGACAAATTGAAAGATTTCTATCCAACATTTCTCTTTGTATTTCTTGTTTACACGCATTACATATTCTTCCTTTTGACAAAACTACCCCACCTTTTTCTCATAATATTTTTATGATATGACATTATATTTGCTCTGTCAAGGTAAAGCGACATATAATTCAATTTTATATTATGTAATTTAAACAAAACAGAAACAAGAACAAATGATATATCGAAGCAAGATAGACAATATATGAATTAATAAATAATATAATGAGTCGATATAATGTCATATTATATCGACTCATAAATCAAGCAGTTCCAATTTTCTTCTTTTTTCATCAGAAGTTGTCTTTGTATAAATCCAAGTTGTTTCCAATCTGCTGTGTCCTAATAAATCCGCTAATTCTGAAATATCACCAACTTTTCTCATATATTCTTTTGCAAATAAATGTCTGAAAGAATGTGGATATACCATATCTTCTGGCACCTCTACCTGCCTTGCTATATACTTTAAACTTTTCCATACTGCTCCCGGAGTTATTGCTTTTCCATTTTCTCTACCACTGAAAATCACACCAGCACTACACTCTATTTCCATGCAATACCGCAATAATTCATGGCACAAATTATCTGTAAAATAAACCGTTCTATACTTTCCTTTATTCCACACAACTGTGGAACCTTCTTTAACAGCCTCAACCGTCACGTATTTCAGTTCACCTATTCTAATCCCCGTTTGGGCAATGGTTTTCATAATACAGTATTGTTTCCTTTTATTACAGACATCTGCATAACGGAGCATTTTCAGGTAACACTCTTTCGTAATCATATTCTCTAATCCACTAGGGTTTTGTATTCTTTTCGTTTTTACTGTTAATTCCTTAACACCCAGCCATTTTAAATAACGATTAGTTGATATGATTTTTGAATTTACACTTGCCACTTTATATTTGACACACAAATTTTCCTTATAATCTAAAATGTCAGCCTTAGAAATTACTTCTGGTGCTGTACTTAGCCATTGATTTATGTCTGCCACATATTTTTCAATTGTCAAATTACTCAATTCATTTAGTTTCATTTCTGCTATGTAAGCATCTAGCATATCCATAGCCCTCTGTTTTTCCAATACCATTTCTTTTTCCATCTGTTTTCCCTTTCGTTTTCTAGATTAATCGAGTAGGAGGCGGTGACTAACCGCCGTCCTCTCACAGCACCGTACGTACCGTTCGGTATACGGCGCTTTCAATAGTTGACGTGCACAGACTGATAGGCTGTGGCTAAATCGTAAAAGCCACTGTTTATCAGTCTTTCTTTATTCAGCGCCCAAATCACAGCTTTGTTATTGCTGATATACCAATACTTTCTGCGACTGTTTGCTATTGTTGACGCATAGTGTTCTGGGATTCCAAGTTTGACTAGATTTTTATATTTCGTTCTAGGTTTCTTCCACTGTTTCCATATACACATACGTATTCTGTGATAGAGCCATCCGTTGATGTCATCTATGTTGTTCTTCATACTTGCAATTCCGTAGTAGTTAAGCCATCCCCTCGCATACACCTTGATTTTCTCAAGGCTTGGCTTGATTGACTGACATCGCTTACGGGAAGATAACTCCTTCAATCTGGACTTAAACTTCTTCCATGACTTCGAATGAACTCGGACATAAGTGCCTTTCCCGTTCCTTCCCAATGCAAAGCCAAGGAATTTAAAATTTCGGATTGCAAACACGCTGACAGTACGGCTCTTTTCTCGGTTGACTGTAAGTTTCAGCCTCTCCTCAAGATATTTTGTACTACTTTCCAAGAGTCTCTCTGATGCTCGCCTGCTCTTTGCAAGAAGCACAATATCATCTGCATATCTTATGCATGGAACACCTCTTTTCAGGTATTCCTGGTCGAACTCATTGAGGTAGATGTGGATAGGTTACAATTAACTGGACAGATTTTTTAAGGTCATATAATCTATAATA